>Ga0075904_103_pt1 | contig 40521 bp, 44 predicted proteins | sample RifGroA1_FD_68323 | JGI IMG/M metagenome (GOLD analysis project Ga0075904, IMG submission 68323) | Parcubacteria bacterium GW2011_GWA1_54_9
AGCCCCACAGTTACTGCATGAGATTGTTATCACCGCCATCATAATAAAAGACGGAAAATATCTGATTACGCGGCGGGCGCCGACGAAGAAACGATTTGGAGAGATGTGGACGGTACCGGGAGGGAAGTTGGAGACGAGCGACTATGTGAACTTACCGAAGGACACCAAGGACTATTGGTACAACGTGCTTGAGCAGGTGCTTCGCAGGGAGGGGAAAGAGGAAGTAGGACTCGCGATAAAAAATATTGAATATGTCACCTCGCTCGCTACTATTCACCAGAACGGCACGCCTTCGCTCGTCATCTCCTGTATGGCGGATTGGGAGAGTGGCGAAGTAGTGCTTCAAGAAAGCGAGACCGACCAGTTCGCCTGGGTCTCGCTTGAAGAAGCGGAGGGGTATGAGCTCCTTGATGGCATCTACGACGAGCTGGTCATGGCCGACGCGCGATGCCGGGGGCAGAAATCAGAGTGGAAGCGAAGTTAAAAACGGCGGCCGCGCGGGAGCGCGGCCAGTCAGTCATGGTCAGTAAATGGAAAGAGCGGGCCGATACCGATGAACCCTTCGCCTGGTTCGCGATAATACACGTTTGTACAGAACTTCTCGCCTTTAACTAATTGCGGGAACCACATACGATCGGACGTATGCATCCGTTCAAGGGGTAGTTCTGCGCTGTCGTACCAGTAAGGAGTCATACTTTCCGTCTCGTGCGGTTCTCCCTCCCATCGTGTTGCTCGGTACACGTGCACTTCTTGGAAAGGAACTCCGTCAGCCCAGAAGGTGACAACCGCGCATTTCCGGACCATAGAGAGATCTAATTGGATGCCGACCTCTTCGTCTACTTCGCGCCAAAGGCAGTCGAGAATGGTTCTATCAATTTCCTTCTTCTTTCCTCCCGGACCATTCAGCTTCCCCTTGCCGATCTTTGGATTTCCCCGCTTTAGGCCGAGCAGAACTTGCTCTCTATTGTGGCCATATTCTCGTGTGATGATACCTAGTGTGGCGATTGTCATGACCTTTCTCCTTATGGTTGTGCATCCCTCCCATATGGTATCATCGTCGGATATGAACACAAATAATGACACGGGCAACAAGTATCTTTTACCAATCGCGGTCATAGTGGGAGGGCTCTTCATAGCGGGCGCGGTGATGTGGAGCGGGTCGCGCCCTGCGCCAACAGGGCAGCAGGCAGGTAGTCAGCAAGTCGGCACTCAGCCGAGTGGCCTTAGGAAAGTCTCTATTGATGACGACCCGGTCTTGGGAGATAAAAATGCACCGGTCACTATCGTTGAATTCTCTGATTATGAATGTCCATTCTGCCAACGATCGTTCAATGACGTGCTACCCGGACTTAAAAAGAATTACATTGACACAGGTAAAGTAAAATTAGTATTCCGAGATTTCCCGTTATCATTCCACGCTAATGCTCATAAAGAAGCAGAGGCGGCCGAGTGCGCGAGAAGTCAAGGTGATGACAGCACTTACTATATGTTCCACGATAAGATCTTCACGCAGACCACCTCAAACGGGACTGGTTTGGCGTTGACTCAACTACCAGTTATTGCAAAGAGTCTAGGGCTTAACGTCAGCCAATTCCAACAATGCCTTGATTCCGGTACATTTAAGGCTGAAGTTGATAAAGATATATCCGATGGTTCTGCTGCAGGCGTAGCCGGCACTCCGGCGTGGTTTATTGGCAAATCGAGTAAGGATGGAGTAATCGAAGGTCAGTATATAAACGGGGCGTACCCCTACGCGAACTTCCAATCGGCGATTGACGAACTACTGAAATAAGCATGTCGATACGGCATCCATGACGGACGTCTGGCTCTACACGCTTGCGAGCGTCGCGGTGGTGAGCCTCATCTCGCTCATCGGCGTTGCGACGCTTGGCATCGCTCAAGTTCGGATGCAGCGCATCCTCTTCTATCTCATCAGTTTTTCCGCCGGAGCACTCCTCGGCGACGTGTTCATCCACATCCTGCCGGAGATTATGGGGGGGGAAGCGGCCCTCACGAGCGGCGTATACGTTCTCGCCGGCATCATGCTGTTCTTCGTGCTCGAGCGGGGACTCCTCTGGCACCACTCGCACCGCTCTCACAAAGAGGAGGTGCACACAATGGTCTACCTCACCATAATCGGGGACGCGCTCCACAACTTTCTTGACGGCGTCGCTATCGCGGCCGCATTCCTGGTCAGCATCCCCATCGGCGTCGCTACCGCCACCGCAGTCATCTTCCACGAGATTCCTCAAGAGATCGGGCAGTTCGCCATCCTCGTGCACGGCGGCTGGAGTAAGACAAAGGCCCTACTCTACAACTTCTTTTCTGCGCTTACTGCGATCGTGGGCGCGCTCCTGGTTCTTATTTTTTCCCAGAGTTTCATCGAAGCTCCCACCATATTGCTCGGGCTCGGGGCGGCAAGCTTCATCTACGTTGCGATGTCGGACTTAATTCCGGAGCTCCAGAAGGAGTCCGACACGGGTCGGTCGGTACTGCAATTATTCTCTATGCTCGCCGGTATCGCTGTTATGGCACTTCTCCTCTTGCTTGAATAATATCCCCGGTACCCATGATATAATTCCTGCATATGAAAATATTTTTCCATTGGCTTATCGCCGCGCTCGCCATCGGCATCGCCGCATACATCGTTCCGGGCGTCACGATAACCTTCGTCGGCGCGCTCATCGCCGCCATCGTGCTCGGCGCGCTGAATCTCTTTATCCGCCCGATCCTCATGGTTCTCACTCTCCCGATAAATGTCATCACACTCGGACTCTTCTCGCTCGTCATCAATGCGTTCCTCGTTTTGCTTGCAACCAAGCTCGTCCCCGGATTCGACATCGTCGACTTCTGGACCGCGCTCCTCTTCGCTCTCGTGCTCGCTATCGTGAACTGGGTCTTCCACTTCTGGAATCGCAGTTAGACCGCGCGTTTGCCGTGTAGCACGTTGAAGAGGATAGGAAGGAAGGACAGGACGATGATGACGAGAGAAATGGGGAGAATATAGCGCTCGCTATTGGGGATAATTGAGCCGAGAGAGAACCCGAGCGAGACCATCCCTACGCCCCAGAGGAATCCGCCGAGAATATTGTAGGAGAGGAATCTTTTATACGTCATAGTGCCGATGCCGGCCAAGACCGGCGCGAGTGTGCGCACGATGGGCACGAAGCGAGCGAGTATAACCGCTCTCCCGCCGTAGGTCTGGAAGAACCGTTCAGTGCGTTTCAGATATTCTTGTTTAAAAAAGAGCGAGTCTTTGCGCTTGAAGAAATTCACGCCGACGTTCGCGCCGAACCAATAGCCCACCGAGTCGCCGACTATCGCCGCGACGACGACGACGACAACCAGCGGTCCGAAGGAGAGAAATCCCGCCGCCGAGAGAAGCCCTGCGGCGAAGAGGAGCGAGTCGCCCGGGAAGAATATGCCGATGAGGAGCCCGCTCTCGGAGAAGATGATGAGCGCGATGCCGAGATAGCTCCCTGTCTTGATAATCGCAATCGGGTCAAGATTTATACACGCATAAATAAAATCAAGCATTCCAGTGCAGTATACTGTATAAAATGGAATCAACGCCGAAGTTGTCCACGCCCGAAGAGGAGCTTGCGTACTTGCGCGAGGCTGTGATGCGTAAGGAGGCGGAACTTGCTGGGAACGCGCCGGAGCGCGCGCAGATTATTTCAGAGACGATTTACGAGCATCACGCCGCTCCCGCCGCAATACTCGCGAAGGGGTATCGCATGAGCGAGACGACGAAGAAGAGCGAGGCAGAGGCGATACTCGCCGAGCTGAATCTCGGCGGGGGCGAGACTGCGATACGGAGCCTGGAGCAGGCGATGGAGGAGAAGGGGATTAAGAACACGCTCGCGGTCTTGGAGAAGCTCCATGACCCGCACGTCGCCGACGACTTCCACCGCTACCTCGTGCGCCACGTTGCGGCGGGGCTCCCCGCGCCCGGCATTGATGAGAAGGCACCGCGTTTCCAGGCGCTTCATATGACGCTTTACGAGGTCGCGCTCCCGGAGCCCAAGCCCGAGGAGCCGCAGGGGCGTACCAAGACGCTCAAAGAGCTCATTTCCGGTATGGAGCAATTCTATGCGGGACTCCTGTCGGTTGAAGATGCTGAGAGCGGCGAGCCAAGCTACTTCGCGCTTGAGCTCGCGGTGCCTGAGGACAGTCCCGAGCTCCAATTCTACGCGGCGGTGCCGAACGCGAAGAAAAATCTTTTTGAAAAACAGCTCCTCGCGATATTTCCCGATGCGCATCTGGTACCCCAGCCCTACGACTACAACGTATTCGTCTCGGGCGGCGCGACGCTCGCCTCGGTCGCCCACCTCGCAGAAAATCCGGCGCTCCCGCTGAAAGATTACACCGATTTTGATTACGACCCGCTGAACACCATCACCAATGCCTTCGCGAAGATAGAGCGCGCGGGCGAGGGTGCGGCGCTCCAGATTATCATTGAACCGCGCGCCGAGCGGCACGTAAAGCATTATCGGAAGATTCTGCAGGCCCTGCGCAGAGGGGAGAAGCGCGCATCGGCATTCTCAACGCCAGAAACCATGCTCGGAGAGTTCGCGCGCGACATCGGCAAGACGCTCTTTTCCAACAAGACCAAGGATGAGAAGAAGGCGAAGGAGGCAGAGGAGCGCCAAATAGAGGCGAATAAGGCATACATTGAGCAAGTGGAGAAGAAAATCGCTGCGCCTATCGTTGGTGCGACAATACGGCTCGTCGTGTCCTCTAAAGACGAGCGGACGGCGGGGCTCGTACTCGGAGAGCTTGAGTCCGCATTCAATCAGTTCGCGAATACGCAAGGCATATCTTTGACGACTTCTCCTTCCGCCTGCCCGCCTCCTCGGCGCTCCCACTCTCGCTTCGCGAACTCACCACTATGTACCACTTCCCGCCCTCGGGCATTGAATCCTCGCCGCACTTGAAGCAGGCGCGCTTCACGCACGCGGCCGCGCCGCTCTCGCTCCCGCAGGAAGGCGCGCTCCTCGGCATAAATACCTATCGCGGGCAAGAAGCGCACATTTATATAAGTCCCGAAGACCGCCTGCGCCATCTCTATGTTATCGGCCAGACCGGTACCGGCAAGACGTGGCTGTTGAAGTCAATGATTATGCAGGATATCAAGAACGGCGACGGGTGCTGTTTCATTGACCCGCACGGCTCCGATATCTTAGACGTTCTCGCGGCAGTGCCGCCCGAACGCTACAAGGACGTCATCTACTTTGACCCGGCCGACCTCTCGCGCCCCTTCAGTCTCAACTTTCTTGAGTACGACCTCTCGCGCCCCGAGCAGAAAACCTTCATCGTCAACGAGCTCTTAATGATATTCCGTAGGCTCTACGGCGACGTGCCGGAGAGCATGGGTCCCGCCTTTGAACAATATTTCCGCAATGCGACCCAGCTCGTGATGGAGGACCCGAGTAGCGGCTCCACCATCCTGGATATCGCGCGCGTCCTCGCCAACAGCGAGTTCCGTCGCGAGAAGCTAGCTTCGAGCATGAATCCCATCGTGAATCAGTTCTGGAATGAGATAGCGACGAAGGCGGGCGGGGAAGCGTCGCTTGAGAATATCGTTCCCTACATCACGAACAAGTTTGACGACTTCACCGCCAACGACTTCATCCGTCCGATTGTCGGCCAGCAGGAGTCGTCATTCAAGTTCCGCGAGGTGATGGACACGAAAAAGATTTTGCTCATCAATCTCTCCAAGGGCCGCCTCGGCGAGAAGAATGCGAACCTGCTCGGGCTCATCATCGTCGGGAAGCTCTTCATGGCGGCGCTCTCACGCGCCGATAATCCGCGCGCGCCGTATCCGCCGTTTTATCTCTACATTGACGAGTTCCAGAACGTCACAACCGATTCCATCCCCGGCATTCTCTCGGAAGCGCGTAAGTATAAGCTTGCGCTCACGGTGGCGCATCAATTCCTCAACCAAATAGAAGAGAAGACGCGCGACGCGGTCTTCGGCAACGTGGGCAATATGGCCGTCTTCCGCGTAGGCGAAGAGGACGCCGAATTCTTCGCCAAGCAATTCGCGCCAACCTTTGAGGTATTAGATTTCGTAAGTATAGAAAATTACAATGCATACGTGAAGATTCTCGCGAAGGGCGTGCCGCAGAAGCCCTTTGACATGAAAACGCCTGACCTATCGCCTCTGAATCATGCGCAGATAGACGACCTCATCCACCTCTCGTCGCTCACCTACGGGCGCGACCGTGCTACTGTAGAGAATATGATTCGCGAGCGCTACCTCTCGCAATAAGGTATGGCCGAAAAATTCCCGCAACCCCAAAAAGAGGGAACCCCCGATGAGGCAATAACGGAGAATGAATCTACGCCACAAGAATTGCGCAGGAAACTGCGGAAGCTCATTGAGAGCTTGCCGGAATGACCGTGGTATAATACCTGCCGTACTTCAATTATAATTTATAGCCTATGCAACCAACACAAACCGGTATCGCTACAGCGCTCGCGCTCGCTGTCGTTATTATGTTTTTCATTGTCCCGGGCCTCTGGCCGTTCGGAGCGACTGCGCCAGTAAATGAAACCGCTTCTATAAATCCCGCAAATCCGGCAGTTGCGGGAGCCTCTACCCAAATAACATCAAACACAACCACTATGCCCACTATTGCCGAACCTGTAACAGAATTGATGATGAAGGACGAGGTTGTCGGTACGGGCGCCACTGCGGAGGCGGGCGACACCGTGACCGTGCATTACGTCGGCACTCTCACCGACGGCACCGTCTTTGACGCCTCGCGTCCTCGCGGAGATGAGGGCTTTACCTTCACGCTCGGGGCAGGACAAGTGATTAAGGGCTGGGATCAGGGTGTCGCCGGTATGAAAGAGGGAGGGAAGCGCGTACTCGTCATCCCCGCATCGCTTGCCTATGGCGACCAGGCGATTGGGAACGTTATCCCGGCCAATTCTACGCTCGTCTTTGAAGTAGAGCTTTTGAAGGCACAAAAGATCGGGCAGTGAGGTCTGACTTCAGTTTCAAGATAGAGACCCGTTCAACTTCGCTTAAGGCAAGGGCGGGCACGTTGACCACGTCGCACGGCGTTATCCACACGCCCGCTTTTGCGCCGGTGGGGACGAAGGCGGGTGTGAAGGGTATTTTGCCAGAACAATTGAAGACGCTCGGCGCAGAAGTTGTCCTCGCAAATACCTACCATCTCTATCTCCAACCGGGCGAGAAGATAGTGAAGAATGCCGGCGGACTGGGCAAGTTTATGGGATGGGAGGGGCCGACCATGACCGATTCGGGCGGCTTTCAGGTGTTCTCGCTCGGCGCCGCCTTCGGTAAAGTCATCTCCAAATTTACAAGGTTGAACCTTGTAGAGAATGAGCCAGTAGTTACGCCGTCAATTTATGACGAAGAAATAGCGAGCCAGCACGGTCAGCTTGCCGTCATCGACGAGGAGGGTGTCTCATTCACTTCGCACCTGGACGGCTCGCTCCACCGCTTCACGCCCGAGCGCTCGGTGGAGCTCCAGCACGCCCTCGGCGCGGATATCTTCTTCGCCTTCGACGAATGCACTGCGCCAACCGAATCGTATGCATATCAGAAAGAGGCGATGGAACGCACGCATCGGTGGGCCGAGCGTTCGCTTAAGGCGCACCGGCAAAATATGAATGCCGCGGGCAAGCAGGCCATCTTCGGCATCGCCCAAGGAGGGCAGTTCGACGACTTGCGTAGGCAGAGCGCGAAAACGATAGCGGATATGGGCTTTGACGGTTTCGGGCTCGGCGGGTCATTTAGCAAAAAATACGGGGATGATTCTCTTGAATCAGCGCTTGCGATGCTGAAGAAATTGCCGGAGGAAATGCCCGTGCACGGCCTCGGCATCGGCGAGCCGAACGACCTGCTCGCGGCCATTTCTGCCGGAGTGGACCTCTTCGACTGCGTCGCGCCGACTCGGCTGGGCCGCCACGGTTCCATTTATACCAAGCACGGCCTCATCCACCTCAAGAACGAAAAATATCGCTCCGACTTCACCCCGTTACCAGATGTAAGACTTCCGATGTCTTACATGGGAACAGAAGGATTTACGAAAGCGTATGTGTCGCATCTCTTACGAAGTGGCGAGATGCTCGGTGCCATCATCGCCTCGCTCCACAATGTCAGCTTCATCCTTAATCTCGTGAAAGGTGCGCGCCAAGCCATCCTTGATGGACGCTTTGACCAATATCGTGCAGACTTCACACGCGATTATTACCGAAAATAGAAAACGGCCAGCTCTGGGCTGGCCGTTTTAGTCGCGAACTGGAATCGATACTACGTAGTCGGGAGCGAGAGTCCGCAGTTCTCGCCGATACTGAAATTCGTGACCTCATTGAGACCATGAAGATCAGTGCGTTCCCGATAAACGAAGACATGGGCAATTTTCCCCTTTCCGTTCCAGTGACTCAAATCGATGAGCACCAGATCATTCAGCAACAGATTTTCGCGCCCCATTGCTACGTGGGGAAGAGTGAAGGACGTGCCGTCACGAAGTTCAATGTACAAACCGTCGCGAGGAGATAGAGCTGTCGCTTCTACTCGCGAGTAAACATGCGGGATTTGCGGTTTCATATGGCGTATCTCCCGAAAAAGTGAATCGGATGCACGATTTGTGTACAATCTCCGAATTCACTATACACTTGCACTATGTCCAGTCAATTCAAACTCCATCTACCATTCCAGCCGGCGGGGGACCAGCCGCAGGCTATAGAGAAGCTTGGAGAAGGGCTCAAGCGCGGTTTACGGCATCAGACCCTTTTCGGCGTGACCGGGAGCGGGAAGACCTTCACCGTGGCGAATGTTATTGCAAAGAATGATAAGCCGACTCTCGTGCTCGCGCACAATAAGACGCTCGCGGCGCAGCTCGCACAGGAGTATCGGGAATTCTTCCCCACAAACGCCGTCCACTACTTCGTCTCCTACTACGACTACTATCAGCCGGAGGCGTATATCGCGCACTCGGACACCTACATTGAGAAAGAGGCGATGATAAACGCCGAGATAGACCGCCTGCGTCACGCGGCGACGCAGGCACTGCTCACGCGCAAAGATGTCATCATCGTCGCATCTGTTTCTGCGATTTATGGTCTCGGTTCCCCAGAGGAATATGAAAAGGTGCACGTTAAACTGGAAGCTGGACAGCTAGAAACTAGAGGCTCGTTAATACGCAAATTAGTGGGAATATATTTTGAGCGCACGAACGTCGACCTCAATCCGGGGCAGTTGCGTGCTATCGGCAACTCGCTTGAATTTATGCCAGTGAACGAGCGCGTTATCTATCGCGTTATCTTCACTGGCGACGAAATCGCGAATGTAGAAAAACTTGACCCAGTATCGCGTGCAAAGTTATCAGAACCAAAAAATGTTTTTGTATTTCCTGCCAAGCACTTCATCACGAGTGAAGAGAAGCGCAATCGCGCAATTGAAGATATTAAATTGGAATTGGAAGAACAGCTCGCCAAGTTTAAGCGTGAAGAGAAGCCGCTTGAAGCCGAGCGCCTGAAGCGCCGTACCCTTCATGACCTTGCGCTCATCCGTGAGCTCGGCTACACAAGCGGTATTGAGAATTATTCGCGCCACTTCGACGGGAGGAAGCCGGGTGAGCCGCCCTTCACCCTCCTCAGCTACTTCAAGCGCTGTGACAAAAAGTTTCTCACCGTCATAGACGAGTCGCATGTCACCGTCCCGCAGATTGGCGGCATGTACGCGGGAGACAAATCGCGCAAGGATGTGCTTGTTGAATACGGCTTCCGCCTCCCCTCGGCGCGCGACAATCGCCCGCTTACGTTTGAAGAATTTGAAGAGCGCGTGGGTCAGGTGCTCTACACGAGCGCGACGCCGGGGCCGTATGAGAAGAAGCATTCAGAACAAACGGTTGAACAAGTCATTCGCCCGACCGGTCTCGTAGACCCCGAGCTCGTCGTGCGCCCTGTTTCCGAAGGCACGGCAAATAGTATGATATATCATACAATTCAGCCGTACAGTGCATACGTCGGTCAGATCCAGGATTTTATTGAAGAAGCAGAAAAGACTATTAAAAATGGCGGGCGCGCGCTCGCGACCACACTCACCAAACAGATGGCCGAAGACCTCTCTGCATTTTTGAGAGAAAAAGGAATAAAGGCCGAATATCTACATTCAGACGTGAAGACGATTGACCGCATTGATATCCTCACCAACTTCCGCAAAGGCGAATTTGATATTCTTGTCGGTGTGAACTTACTCCGCGAGGGGCTGGACCTGCCCGAGGTGGAGCTCATCGGCATCTTGGATGCAGATAAAGAGGGCTTCTTGCGCTCCGAGACATCGCTTATACAGACCATCGGGCGCGCCGCGCGTAATATCCTCGGTCGCGTGATTCTCTACGCTGATGTGATGACCGACTCTTTGGAGCGCGCTATCGGCGAGACGAACCGCCGTCGGGCGCTACAGGTCGCGTACAACGAGAAGCACGGCATCACGCCGAAGACGATTAAAAAAGAAATTCACGATATCGCCGCGTCTATACGTACGGAGCATCAGCGTACGATTGATGAACTACTCGTGTTGGATACGCTTGCGTATAAAGACGACCCGAAGGAGTTTATTAAGAGAAAGAGGGAAGAGATGAGTGAGGCTGTAGAGCAGTTAGACTTTGAAACCGCCGCGCTTATCAGGGACGAAATCTATAAGCTGGAGGGCATCGGTCCTCGCGCTCGCAAACCCCGCACGCGCAAACCCCGTTAGAAATCTGATTTCTAACGGGGCAAACCGTTTTCAGGCAGTTGAAAATAAAAGCCGCCGAGATCCATCTGTTGGATGAGCCCAACAATCTCGACGACTTTCTCGGGGTTCCTCACGGTAACCCATTCCTCCTCGCGGAGGTATCCATTTAACTAGCCCCTGCCGTTCTCAAGCCCGTAAGCTTGCGGGAGGGATTTCGGGTAGGAACCACCCTGCTCACCAACGGAGAGTATAGGTCTAAAGATTAAAATACGCAATAATTGTGATATAGTCATACTGTACCTGCCCCGCCACGGGCAGGAGTTTCCAATGAAAAAGACAACCCAGACACCCAACAAGAAGAGCGACCCCGACGCGCGACAAGCGGTCGGGACAGGTTGGCTCACCGTGAAGGGTGCGCGTACGCATAATTTGAAGAATATTACGGTAGAGATGCCGCGAGGCGCGATGACGGTTATCACCGGCCTGTCGGGGAGCGGTAAGTCCTCGCTCGCTTTTGATACTATCTTCGCCGAAGGCCAGCGGCGTTATGTGGAGTCGCTCTCTGCGTATGCAAGGCAATTCCTCAACCAGATGGCGAAGCCGGATGTGGACGAGATATCAGGCCTCTCACCGGCCATCTCCATAGATCAGAAGAGCCGTTCTAATAATCCGCGCTCAACGGTTGCGACGGTGACTGAAATTTATGATTATCTACGCGTGCTCTACGCACGCGCAGGTCAGCCCTATTGCATCCACCACGATGTGCCCATAACTAGACTGTCCAAGGAGGAAATCATAAAAATAATCTTCTCGAAGTTGGAAGCTAGGGGCTGGAATAATCCAAACTCCAGCACCCAGATTCCAGCATCCAGAGTGATGGGCGTCCCTGTTGATAGGCGCTCCATCACGATTTATGCACCGGTCGTGGTCGGCAGGAAGGGAGAGTACTATCAGCTCCTTTATGACCTTCTCGGCAAGGGGTACGAGCGAGTCGTGGTAGACGGTAAGGTACATTCGCTCCGCGAGAAGATAGTGATGGAGCGTAACAAAGTACACAGCATTGATGCAGTTGTGGATTCTATTTATGTTACGGAGTTCGCGCGGTCTACACAGAGCGCCCGCGAGCGTCTCTCTGAAGCGCTTGAACTCGCACTCAAGCAGGCCAACGGCCTCGTGAAGATACAGCACGCCGACGGTACGATAGAAACGCTCTCATCAAAATTTATCTGTCCGGAGGACGGCGCGTCGTTCCCCGAGGTGGAGCCGCGTCTCTTCTCATTCAATTCGCCCTACGGCGCGTGCCCCGAATGCCACGGGCTCGGGACTGAATCGCTCTTTTCGGACACATCGTGTCCTACATGCGAGGGGAAGCGTTTGCGTCCCGAAGCACTTCGTGTTTATTTAAAGAGTAAGAAGGATAAGACACTTGGCAAATCAATAGTGGACTTCACGAATATGTCTATCCGCGAAGCAAAGGACTTTGTGGATTCTATTGAACTTTCTGAAATGAAGTTTGATATTGCGATGCCGATTTTGAAAGAGATTGAGAGCCGTCTCACCTTTATGTTGAATGTCGGTCTGGATTATCTCACGCTCAACCGTTCTGCCGCCACTCTCTCTGGCGGCGAGGCACAGAGAATACGTCTCGCTTCACAGCTCGGGAGCGGGCTCACCGGCGCTCTCTACGTGCTTGATGAACCGACCATCGGGCTCCACCAGCGCGACAACGCTCGGCTCATTAAGACATTGCTTATTTTGAAAGAGCTCGGGAACACCATTCTCGTCGTAGAGCACGACGAAGATACCATTTATTCTTCCGACTATATCGTAGACATCGGCCCGGGTGCGGGCATTCACGGCGGCGAGGTCGTCGCCTCCGGATGGCTGGACGATTTATTGACTGCGAAGAAAAACGAGTCTGATTCGGTCACGCTCTCATATCTGCGACAAGAAAAAGAGATTCCCGTGCCCGAGACGCGCCGCACGAGCGAGAAGGGGTGGCTGAAGGTGCGTGGGGCGACCCTGCACAATCTCGTGAATCAGAATATTGACGTACCGCTCGGCAAGCTCGTCTGCGTCACCGGCGTCTCGGGGAGCGGGAAGTCTACGTTTCTGTATGATATTTTGCACCGCAACATTGCTGGGCGATTCGCACGTCGTGAAGCAAAGTTAGAGCATATCGCGTCCTTGACTGGCACCGAATACGTCGGACGCGCTATCCTCATAGACCAGTCGCCCATCGGTCGCACCCCGCGTTCTAACCCGGCGACCTACACCGGCGCGTTCACGCACATCCGCGACCTCTTCGCCGCCACGCCGGAGGCGCGCGCGAGAGGGTGGAAGCCCGGTCGCTTCTCCTTCAACGTCCCCGGCGGTCGCTGTGAGGCCTGCCAAGGCAACGGCTCTATCGCGGTAGAGATGCATTTCTTGCCCACGGTGTATGTGACCTGCGATATCTGCATGGGGAAGCGTTTTATGAAAGAAACATTGGAGGTGACGTTCCGTGGAAAAAATATCTACGACGTGCTCCAGATGACGATTGAAGAAGCGGAGAAGTTTTTCGGCGACATTCCCGCTATCAACGAGCGCTTGATGAGTTTGAATGCAACGGGGCTTGAATACCTCACGCTGGGGCAGAACGCGACGACGCTCTCGGGCGGTGAGGCACAGCGGGTCAAGATAGCGAGCGAGCTCTATCGCTCGCAGACGATGAAGACGATTTATCTGCTTGACGAGCCGACTGTCGGCCTTCATTACGAAGATGTGAAAAAGCTTATTGAGATACTGCAGGAGCTCGTGCGGCGCGGCAATACGGTGGTTGTCATTGAGCATAATCTTGATGTCATAAAGAATTCCGACTACATTATTGACTTCGGTCCCGACGGCGGCGCGGGCGGGGGCAAAGTGGTGAGCAAAGGAACTCCTGAAGAAGTGGCGAGTAGCGATAAGTCATATACTGGGCAATACTTAAGTAGGGTTCTCGCGAAGGCGAAGCAAATGAAATGAGCGAAGTCCATCACTTGTCCGCAAGTGTGTGGAGCACTCCCGAAAAGGTCGCTGGCACAGAAGGCTCGCACACGGGCAAGTATCTTGATAAAATTTTGAAGCGTCACAAAAAGAAATAGTATGGTATGAAAAGCAAAACAAAAAACACCTATTCGTATCCCATGGAGATTTCGAATGAAGTCAGAATCACATACGACGAGTCGCCAGCACATGTAGGTAATCTGGCGTACTCAGTTGATTTTATTTGTAAGGAGGGAACGGAAGTAAAAGCTACAGAGGACGGTATCGTTGTAGATCTCAAATCTGATTCGGACACAGGCGGAGAGGATCAATCAATGGAACCTCTCGGAAATTTTATTGAAATCCAGCACGAAAATGATGAATATTCCGAATACGAACACCTAAAAAAGAATGGAATGATGGTTAAAATCGGTGATCGCGTTAAGAAAGGTCAGATTATCGGTCACAGCGGTGCAACCGGTTGGCTAGCACATCTAGGTCCACACCTGCACTTTATGGTCGGGGAATATGGGAATCTTGATGAGTACAAAACCTTGTCTATTGTATGGAAAGAAGCGAACTAAGTAAATTCGACCTGCCGGATGTGCCGGGGGTGTATCTCTTTAAGCAGGGAAGGAAGGTGCTGTATGTCGGCAAAGCGACATCGCTGCGCGACCGCGTGCGTTCTTATTTTGACGATGATTTGATTACGACGCGCGGGCCGCGCGTGGTAGATATGGTGACAATGGCCGACAAGGTCGCGTTTGAGCCGACGCCGACGGTGCTGGAGGCGCTCGTGCACGAGGCCGCGCTTATTAAGAAATATATGCCGCACGCAAATGTGGACGGCAAAGACGACAAGACCTTTCTCTACGCAGTCATCACACAGGAAGATATTCCGCGCGTGCTCGTCGTGCGAGGCAAGAGTATCAATTTCAAGAATCGCACAGCACTACTCCCTACAACCTACAACCTACAATCTATTTTCGGTCCATTCCCGTCAGGAACGCAACTGCGCGAGGGCCTGCGCCTCATCCGCCGCATTTTTCCTTTCTTTGATACCTCCAAACCTGTAGGAGCAAAGGGGAAACACCAAGCAGCACACATAGAATTCAATACGCAAATCGGACAGTACCCGCGTGGCATGAGGTTTACCTTAACATCGCCTATAGGACAAAATAAGGTAAACCTCAAAATGTATCGGAAGTCAATACGGAAAGTAATGTTGTTCCTCTCTGGGCGCGGAAAAGAATTGCGGCGTAAGCTTGAACGCGAGATGCGCGAGGCCGCGCGCGAAGAACGTTTTGAGGACGCCGCCGAGGCGCGTCGCGAACTCTTCGCGCTCGACCACATCCAAGACGTCTCGCTCATCAAAGACGATGCTCGATGTTCTTATGAACAGCCGACCGTCAAAGATAAGAATATGCGGATTGAGGCGTATGATACGGCGCATTTGAGCGGGACCAATGCGATTGGAGTGATGACTGTTGTGGTAGATGGTATGCCGGTTAAGAAAGAGTATCGGACCTTCCGCATCCGCGGAGTGAAAAAGAACGATGACATCGCGTCGCTGAAAGAAATTCTCTCGCGCCGATTGAGACACCCGGAATGGCAATTTCCAAAAGTAATCGTGGTGGACGGAGGGAAGACGCAGAAAAAAGAGGCCGAAAAAGTTATTAAAGAGGCCGGGTTCAGTATCCTAGTAGCCGCAGTCGTGAAAGACGAGCGGCACCGTCCGCGCGAAGTCATAGGAGCGCGGGCGGCCGGCATCTCCGAGGCCGATGCCGTCCTCGCCAACGCCGAGGCGCACCGCTTCTCGCTCTCTTGCCACCGCCGCGCCCGCTCACGGGCTATGCGTTCATAAGTGTTTGGTATACTTACCCGCATGCAAACCATCGTCGGGGTGTTGCGGGGCGGGCCAAGTCGCGAGCATGAGATCTCGCTCCGGAGCGGAGCGGCGATGCTCGCGAACCTGCCAGAGGAGCGATACGATGCTCGCGATATTTATATTGACAGAAGCGGACAATGGCACGACCGCGGCCGCCCGACGGCGCCCGAGCGCGTCTTGCGCCAAATAGATGTCGCGCTCCTCCCGCTCCACGGAGAATATGGCGAGGGCGGGGAAGTACAGAGACTCCTTGAACGTTTCGGAGTGCCCTACAGCGGTGCCGACGCCTTCGGCTCGCATCTCGCGCGACACAAGGTTATCGCGAAGGCGCGTGCGCGCGACGCCGGATTCCTCACGCCAGACTTCCGTTACGTAGAACGCGCCGAAGATATTGAAGCGGGAGCAAAAGATGTCATCCGCAGTTTCCATCAGCCAGTTGTCGTGAAGCCAATTGCGTGGGGCTCGTCGGTCGGCATCTCTATTGTCGGCGGCTACGCGCCAGTGCTCGCCGCCATTCGGAAACTTTTTGCCGAGAGAGCCGAGAGCGTCGTCGTTGAAGAATATATCCGCGGCAGGGAGGCGACGGCCGGCGTCGTAGAGGGACTGCGCGGTGAGACGCTCTACGCGCTCCCGACAGTTGAAATCATTCCTCCCGCCGGCGACTTCTTCTCCTACGAATCCAAATATTCTGATGAGACAAAAGAAATCACTCCCGGCCGCTTCACGCGCGTGGAGAACGAAGAGATGCAGAGAATCGCGAAGATGATGCATCGCGCGCTGGAGCAGAAGCATTACTCTCGGACGGACTTCATCGTGTCGCCGAGGGGCATCTACTTCTTGGAGACCAACAGCGCCGCCGCGGTGGGGCTCACCGCCGGGTCGCTCCTGCCAAAGTCGCTCGCCGCCGTCGGCGTCACGTTCCGCGACTTCCTCGCACATCTGGTCAACCTCGCGTTGGGGAGATAGAACATGAAGAAACCAGATATAGAGCGCGTTGCGGAATTCATGCGTCTTCTCCACGCCTTCCAATCAGTGGAACGCGTGATTCCCGCACCCAATCTAACTCGCAAGGAGAATGATGTTGAACATTCGTATACGCTGACGATGTTTTGTTGGTATCTCAATGATGCGCTTGAACTCGGGCTCAATAAGAACAAGCTACTCGAATACGGTCTTGTACACGATTTTGTAGAAGTATACGCTGGCGATACCTATGTGTTTGATCAGGAACGTAAAGAAACAAAACACCAGCGCGAGGAAGAGGCGCGCATACGCATTGCGGCGGAATTCCCAGAATTCAAGAGTTTGCACAAGGCCATTGAGCGGTACGAGAGCCAAGGAGATCCTGAAGCAATGTTTGTTTACGTCGTAGACAAATTGGTTCCTATGGTCACCAACTATCTCCAAAATGGTCACAGCTGGAAGGAAATGAATGTACAGCACGAGGAACTTTTTGCGCTTAAGCGACGAACTATCAAAAATCATGAGCAGGTACGTGAACTACTGGAGCAACTCATCCAAGAAATCGAACCGCGTTGGAACGATTTTTTCAATACTTGAATTAGCTTCAGATTATCGGCCAGAAATGATAGGGTAGAGAAGTCGGGCCCCTATCTTCGCGGACTCGATACATACCCTTCGTTCGGCGAAAGCGAATAATTGCGGACACTCATTCGCTTTACCTCACTCAGGGCCTGTAGCTCAATTGGTAGAGCGCCTCATTTGCAATGAGGAGGTAACCGGTTCGAAACCGGTCAGGTCCACCATGAAACCACAGCATTTTGATATTCTTGGTTCGTTAGCATTCGCGTACGTGACTGTGTTCGCAGTTTATTCGTTAACGCACGGAGGAGACGTACCGACATGGAGCATCATCCTCCTCGCTATAATCGGGATTGCTGGACTTACGGTAGATGTACTGATTGTCTATCGTTATTTTATTCGGAAGCAATAAATGTTGGTCGGGCCGCCGGGAATTGAACCCGGTCTACACGCACCCGAAGCGTGCGTACTACCGGCATACTCCGGCCCGTTTACCCCGAACTCTGTCGAGGGGGTGCGCTCTATAGGATTCGAACCTATGACCTTCCGCGTGTGAGGCGGACGCTCTAACCAACTGAGCTAAGAGCGCGCACAAGCACAATATCACATCGGGCTATCGGGAATCGAACCCGATCTATTCAGCACCATTTTCACATGTCGGGATACCCGGAATCGAACCGGGACTACAGCCACCCCATGGCCGCGTACTACCACTATACGATATCCCGTTCAAAATGGTGCTGGACGTACTACCGGTATACTATAGCCCGTTCGCCTTTTGGAGTGTAGCAAACGTCTCTCGTTTCTGGTATTTTTATTCCACGGGCCTATAGCCCCTCACACGAAACAACCTCGCTATGTTCTACGTTTATGTACTTCGCAGTCGTAAAGATGAAAAGTTATATATTGGATACACAGATGACCTACGCCGCCGATTATCCGAACATAACAAAGGGTTAAGTCGTGCCACAAAGTCGCGAATCCCGCTAGATTTGGTATATTACGAGGCGTACGCATCGCAGGCTGATGCTAAAGTGCGCGAGAAGCGACTCAAGTCTTCGGCCGGTGCGAACACAGCACTCAAACGTCGATTGCGGGACAGCCTGCGATAAGGATGTTTCGTGTGAAGGGGCCTATAGTAAAGTGGTATTACGCGTCATTCGCATTGACGAGGCGGGAGTCCGATTCTCCCTAGGTCCACCACTTCGCTCGTAGAGTACTACGAGCTTCGCGGTGCAAGCACCATGTCAGAAAATTACGTAGACAAACCGTGTTCACTACTTGGCGAAGCTAGCGGAGTGGGGCCTATGTATTACGTTTATATTTTAAAAAGTGGGAAAGATGGTAGCCGATACATCGGGGTTACTGAAGATTTGAAACGTAGATTATCAGAGCATAACAATGGTGGCTCTCGCTACTCCAGCAATAAACGACCGTATAAAATAATCTGGTATTCAGCATTTGTCGTTAAAGCCAGAGCACATGAATTTGAGAAATATCTTAAGTCGAGCTCGGGGTATGCTTTTTCTAAGAAACATTTGTTATAGTGCGACACACGGGCCTGTAGTTCAGCGGTAAGCAGAGCTTTCTGCTTCGGCGCTCGGCAGAAGTAAATACGCAGACGCATTCACTTCGCCTTACTTCTTGCAGTAGAACGCATCCATAGCATCATGTTATTCTTCCTCACGCAGGGCCCGTAGCTCACTTGGTAGAGCGCCGCCATGGCATGGCGGAGGCAAGGGGATCGTAACCCCTCGGGTCCACAATCGCTTGACAGCGCATGCTATACTCTGGGACGGTCGAGATTATCAGCCATTATCTCTTACGACCACCATGGAACCTGAAACAACGAATACGTGCGATAAGTGTGGCCACGAGCACGTTACAGGCGAGAAGTGCTCCGAGTGCGACTGCATGGGTTAAGGGCTGATTTCTCACAACGTAAAGCCCCGTCCTCCGAAGTGAGGACGGGGCTTTGCGCATACAGCTTTGCCTTTATTTCATGTGCGCCGAGACGAGCTTGGTCATCTCAAACATCGTGACCTCGCCCTTGCCGCCGAAAACAGCCTTCAGCTTGTCATCGGCGAGGATATTGCGCTTATTCGCCGGATTCTGAAGATTGTTCTTCTTGATATATACCCACAGCTGTTTGACCACTTCCGTTCTCGGGAGCGGACCTTTGCCCACAACCGCTTCTAGTTCGGCTGAAAGGGTAAGGGGCTTGGATAGAGCTGGATTTAGTGCCATAGTGAATGAATTGTGTTACGTTTAATAGACTGGGTTATAGTATATAGCATACAAGAGGGGGTATCTGCTACTATGTGTGTACATGCATTCAGGCATTGAAGTCGTTCTCAAGGCGGAGCAACTGGGCTCCGTTTTCGGTTTCCCCATTACAAATTCGCTCATTATGGCGTGGATTGTGATGGCGCTCCTCATTGGCTTCGCTTATTTTTTCGGCCGGTCGCTCTCGCTTGTCCCCGGTCGGCTCCAAGCGGGTGTGGAGTGGGCATTTGAGGGCTCGCTTGTGTATATGACCGAGGTACTGGAGAGCAAGGCGCTCGCACAGCGCTTCTTCCCGCTCGTCGCGTCCATCTTCCTCTTTATCGCGGTTATCAACGAGGTTGAGTTCTTCCCGGGTGTCGGTTCGCTCGGCCTCGTGCATTCGTCAGAATTCTTGCCGTTTCTGCGCGCGTCAACCACCGACCTCAATTTCACCCTCGCGCTCGCACTCATCGCCTTCTTCACCATTGAGGTTACAGGCATCACGATGCTTGGTATTTCCACATATGCGAGGAAGTATGTTAATCTTAAATCGCCGATCGGGTTTGCTGTCGGGCTTATCGAGCTCGTCAGCAATCTTGGTCGGCTCATTTCGTTCTCGTTCCGTCTCTTTGGAAACATTTTCGCAGGCGAAGTGTTGATAATGGTCGCCAGCTACTTCGTACCGTATATCCTCCCGGCGCCACTGATGGGATTTGAGATGTTTATCGGCCTCGTGCAGGCGCTCGTCTTCGCGATGCTGACGCTGTTCTTCATCAAGCTCGCGATCGCGGAGCCCGAAGGGGCACATTAATAACGTAATACACAACATATGGATGTAGAATCAGCACGCATGCTCGGGATGGCGCTCGCGGCCGGTCTCGGCGTCATCGGCCCTGGCATCGGCATCGGACTTATCGGCGGCGGTGCAATGGAGGCTATCGGGAGGAATCCTGAAGCGTCCGGCAAGATTATCTCAAACATGATTCTCGCAATTGTGTTCACCGAAGCATTGGGCATCCTCGCTCTCGTCGTCGCGTTCATCATTAAGTTCGTCTAGCGTCCGTACGTTTGTAGCATGCAACAGCTCCTCGCGGCATTTGGTGTAGATTGGCAACTTCTCGTCGCGCAGGCGGTGAACTTCGGCATTGTGCTCGTCGCGCTCTGGCACTTCCTCTACAAGCCGGTGCTCGCAATGCTCACGAAGCGGCAGAGAGTCGTCGCGAAGGGTGTTGAAGATGCAGAAGAAGCGGGGAGGATGCTCGCCGGAGCAGACACGGAGGTGTCAAAGCGCGTGGCCGCGGCCGACGAGCAGGCAGACGCCATCGTTTCTGCGGCACGCGAGTCTGCCAACATGGAGAAAGTGCGGCTCTTGAAGGAGGCTGAAGCGCGCGCGGCGGCAGTGACGAAGGATGCCGAGGCGCGCGCGAGCGAGATAGCGGCTCGTACGCGGCGCGAGAGCGAGCAAGAAGTTGCGCGGCTCGCCATCCTTGCCGCCGAGAAGATAATACGGACAAAAGTATGATTAAGAATTATGACCTTTTTATCGCACATTTGAAGCGCACCGGACGTCTGAAGCTTCTCCCACTGGTCCTTCACGAACTGCGAAGCGAGGAGGCGCGCGCGAAGAGACTCTCCTCAAAGACGGAGACTGCGGCGGAGAACCCCTCGCTTATTTCAGGATGGCGCACGCTTGAAAACGGCATACTCACCGACCGTTCCGGCAAGAGTGCGCTCATAGATATCTATAAAAAAATCATCGCCTGACATGGAATCAGTTATTAAAAAAATAGAGGCAGAAATCTCCGCGTGGAGTCCGCAGGGCGGCTCCGTCGAGGTCGGCATCGTACGCGCGACCGGCGACGGCATCGCGGAGGTAGACGGCCTCTCAAATGCCGTTATGTCCGAAATGGTGCTCTTTGACCCTACGTTTGACCGTACGCTCGCCGAAGCGCTCAAGGACCCAAGTCCGGTCTACGGCCTCGTTTTGAATCTAGAAGAAGACGGCGTGCGCGCGGTTATTCTCGGCGACGCCTCAAAGATTTATGAAGGGATGCTCGTGCGCCGGCTGAATCGCCTGCTCTCAATCCCGGTCGGTGAGCCGCTCGTCGGCCGCGTCGTGAACCCGCTCGGCGAACCGGTTGACGGCAAGGGGTCTTCAGGAGCGACAGAAATGCGACCCATTGAGCGCGAAGCATACGGAGTCATAGACCGCGCTCCGGTAAATGTTCCTTTGCATACGGGAGTGAAGGCGATTGATGCGATGATACCGATCGGTCGCGGCCAGCGCGAGCTCATCATCGGCGACCGCGGGACCGGCAAGACCAGTATCGCGATTGATACCATCATCAACCAGAAGAACGAGCCGGCTAGCACTCGCCCCGTCTGCATCTATGTTGCTATCGGCCAGAAGGAATCTAAGACGGCAAAGCTCGTCGCCGAGCTTGAAGAACGCGGCGCTATGGAATACACCATTATCGTTACGGCGCCCGCCTCCGCTCCAGCCGCACTCCAGTTCCTCGCGCCTTTCGCGGGCGCGACTATCGGCGAGTACTTTATGGAGCAGGGAAGAGATGCTCTCGTCATTTATGACGACCTTAGTAAGCAGGCGGTCGCGTATCGTCAGATGTCACTTCTCCTGCGCCGTCCGCCGGGCCGCGAAGCGTATCCGGGCGATATTTTCTACCTGCATTCGCGTCTTCTGGAGCGCGCCGCGAAACTCTCCAAAGAGAGGGGAGGAGGGTCGCTGACCGCGCTCCCCATTATTGAGACACAGGAAGGAGATGTCTCGGCGTATATCCCAACGAATGTCATTTCCATCACCGACGGCCAAATCTATCTAGAAGCGAACCTTTTCAATAAAGGCCAGCGTCCGGCTATAAATGTCGGCATCTCGGTCTCGCGTGTCGGCTCTTCGGCGCAGACGAAGGCGATGAAAAAGGTCGCAGGCAAGATTAAGCTGGAGCTCGCACAGTTCCGCGAGCTGGAGGCATTCATGCAATTCTCATCCGACCTGGACGCCGAGACGAAGAAGCGCATTGATGCCGGCCGCCGTATGACCGAAGTTCTGAATCAGGGGCGCGGCGTGCCGCTCCCGTTCCATATGGAAGCCGCAGTCATCTTTGCGGCGACGAACGGCTATCTGGACGCTTTTTCTCCCGAAGAAGTGGGCGCTGTTGAAGCAACACTGCAGGAATATTTCTCGCGAGAAGCGCCGGATGTTCTCGCCGCTATCGGCGAGTCAAAGGAGATTAGTGGACAATTGGAGAAAACGCTTCGTGAGAAATTGGATACATTTGTTGCCCGTCACGGTTCCGAGACATCGAGTGCTCGTACGTAAATATGGCTTTACGAGATATTAAAACGAAGATACAAGCCACAGAGCGTACGCACAAGGTAACACGCGCGATGGAAGCCGTTTCGGCGGTGAAGATGCGCACAACGCAGAGCACCGCGCTCGCCGGTCGGCCCTATGCGCGCGCGGCTCTCTCTATACTCGCGCGGCTCTCTGGAAGCGCCGATATCATGCGGCATCCGCTCGCGCATGTGCGACGGGCGGAGCGCTGTGCGCTTGTCATCCTCACAAGCGACAAGGGACTCGCGGGCGCGCTCAACAGCGGCGTCATCAAGGCGGCGGCCGAAGCGGTGGCCGCGTACCCGGTCGCGGCCGTCACGGTGTATGCCTACGGCAAGAAAGGCGAAGAATACTTCGCACGCCGCGGCTACCGCATCGCGCGTGCATTTGAGAACAAGCAAGATGTCGTTGAGTTCTCTGTTATGGAGGAGCTTGCGGCGGAGCTCTCACAAGAGTTCATGAAAGAAACCTATGATGAGGTGCTGGTCGCGTACAGCAACTTCAAATCAACGTTTGAACAAGTACCCGCCGTGCGCCGTTTGCTCCCGCTCACGCTCGCGAATATTGAACAACTCGTCAGAGACATCGTGCCGGTGAAAGGGAAGTGGAGCGAGCTCGGACCCATAGAGTCTCCCGCGGCATATTCTATTGAACCGGACGGAAAAGAAGTATTGAATTATCTCATCCCGCGCCTCGTCTCCGTCTCGCTGTACCACTTCTTGCTTGAAGCGAAAGCGTCAGAACATTCCGCGCGCATGGTGGCGATGAAAAACGCTTCGGATAAATCGCGCGAGGTCGCACACGACCTCACGCGCCTTTTCAACAAAATCCGCCAGGCGGGCATCACCCGCGAGGTCTCCGAGATCGTCGGCGGCCGCGAAGCCCTCACCACTTGAATATGTGGAAAGATTTTACAAAATGGTTCAAGGGAAAGACGGAAGTACATAATGAAAAAGCGCGACCATTCTTTCGAGAAGGCGAAGTGTGGTTTGCGGCACTTGGTGCAAATATCGGATTCGAACAAGATGGACGCGGTGAGCAATATTTGCGACCAGTCGTGGTCATCAGAAAATTCAATAAGGAGATTTGCTGGGGTATTCCGCTAACGAAGAATCAGAAGAAAAGTGTCTATTATTTTTCATTCACCTTAAACGATACAACAAGCACCGCTATACTTTCTCAGATTCGCCTTGTAGATGCAAAGCGCCTGTATTACCGTATTGGAACGGTTTCTGAAATTGAGTTTGTTGAAATGAAAAAACGGCTCAAAGCATTACTGCCATGAACCGTCTTTCATTTTTACCCCTTGCGGGGAGGGCCGAAGCCGTTTGTACCGGTATCATAGGGCATACAGAATGGGAAGTCAATGAACTCTGTGGACAAATCGTTTTAACTAAATAAATATGGAATCAATTACTTTTATCACTGGAAATGCGGCAAAAGCCCAATTCTTGAGCGATTATTTCAAGCGCCCATTTGAACACGTAAAGTTAGACCTTCCGGAAATCCAGAGTTTAGATTTACAAGAGGTGGTTGAAGATAAAGCGAAACGAGCTTATGAACACGCCCAGAAGCCCGTACTAGTCGAAGATGTCTCGCTGGTCTTACTCGCGTTGAAAAAAATGCCTGGTCCGTTTATCAAATGGTTCGTCGAGGCTTTAGGGGATCAGGGCATCTGTGATTTAGCAACCCAAATTGGCGATAGGCGCGCGCACGTTGAGATTATATTTGCACTCTATGACGGTACGAATATGCGGACTTTTACCGGCGAGATGGACGGTACGATTGCTGTGGAGCCCGATGGAGCAAGCGGTTTCGGCTGGGATACCGTTTTCATCAATGATGGATATGAGATAACTCGGGCAAAAATGGCGGAAAAAGATAAGGAGGAATGGCGCGTGACAGGAATGAGAGACAAAGCGCTTGTGAAGATGCATGAATATTTTAACAATCAAGAAAAATAATATGAACCCCGTTAGAAATGAAAATATAAATAAAAATGAACACAAAAATCCCGCTATTTCTAACGGGGTGAACGGAGTCATTATAGAAATCATCGGGCCGGTCGTGGACGTGCATTTTCCAACGGAGGATTCAAACAGCCGCAGGCCAGCTATCGGCGACGCGCTCATTATTGAGAAGAGCGGCACGCACGGCCGCATCACGCTTGAAGTCGCCTCGCACCAAGGCATGGACCGCGTGCGCGCCATTTCGCTCAACGAGACAGCGGGGCTCGCTCGCGGCGAGGAGGTGCGGAATACGGGTGCGCCAATCTCCGTCCCTGTGGGCGAAGTCACGCTCGGACGGCTCTTTAACGTGCTCGGCGACCCGGTTGATGGGAAAGGGCCGATGGAGAAGGATGTGAAGCGTCTCCCTATCCATCGCGCTCCGCCCACCTTTGACGAGCAGACGACGAAGGCCGAAGTGTTTGAAACGGGAATCAAAGCGATTGACCTTATCATTCCATTTTTGAAGGGAGGGAAAGTCGGTTTATTCGGCGGCGCAGGCGTCGGTAAGACGGTGCTCATCCAGGAGCTCATCCGAAACGTCGCGACCGAGCACGGCGGCTACTCCGTCTTCGCCGGTGTCGGCGAGCGCGTGCGCGAAGGCAACGATCTCTATCACGAGATGGAAGAGTCCGGAGTGCTCGCGAAGACGGCGCTCGTGTTCGGCCAGATGAACGAAGTCCCGGGCGCTCGCGCCCGTGTCGCGCTCTCGGGGCTTACGCAGGCAGAATACTTCCGCGACGAGGGTGGCAAGGACGTCCTCTTCTTTATGGACAACGTCTTCCGCTTCATCCAGGCGGGCTCCGAAGTTTCCTCTCTGCTTGGTCGCGTGCCGAGCGCGGTGGGTTACCAACCGACTCTCGCTGAAGAGATGGGGAAGCTCCAAGAGCGCATCACTTCAACCAAGAAGGGCTCCATCACCAGCGTGCAGGCGGTGTATGTCCCCGCAGACGACCTCACCGATCCGGCGCCCGCGACGACCTTCGCCCACCTGGACGGCACCGTCGTACTCTCCCGCGCACTCGCCTCGCTTGGCATCTATCCGGCGATTGACCCTCTGGAGTCGTCTTCTGCGGCGCTCACTCCCGATATCGTTGGGACCGAGCACTATCGCGTTGCCAACACCGTGAAGCAGGTGCTCCAGCGCTACAAGGACCTGCAGGACATCATCGCCATTCTCGGCATTGAAGAACTCTCTGACGACGACCGCCAAACGGTCTATCGCGCGCGCAAGCTCCAGAAATTCCTTTCACAGCCGTTCTACGTCGGCGAACCATTTACGGGTACCCCTGGCCAATATGTCTCGCGCGAAGAAACCGTGCGCGGTTTTAAAGAGATTGTAGAAGGGAAGCACGACGATAAGCCGGAGCAGGCGTTCTATATGAAAGGAGGGATAGATCAAGTCTCCGCGTAGCGGAGGTCCTGAACGGAGTGAAGGATATGAAAACGTTCCACCTTACGGTCGCAAAAGTCGGAGAAAATCTCTTTGACGGAAAGGTGATCTCTGTCTCTCTTCCCGGGAGCGAGGGAGTGTTCCAGGTTCTCGCCGAGCACGAGGCATTCGTTTCTGAACTGAAAGAAGGCGAGATGCATATCAGGACTTCAGATGGTCAGATATCTGATTTCCGGCTTCCAGATGGCGGGGTGGCCGAAGTCTCTCGCAACCAAGCGACTGTTCTTCTCTAGCACTTGCGCATATTCCATAAAGCGTATACTGGGGGCATGGACTCCGACGGGGATTCCGAGGGGGGCGGGGATACGAAAGCAAGTATCATAAGTGTTCCCCCGCGCCGCGAAATACCGCATTATCACGGCGATGAAACGCGGGTCATTTTCGTTGTGAGTGCGATTGTGCTTATCGTCGCGCAATCCACCGGCGCGGACCTCCCGCTCTCGCCACCGCTGGCACCATCCTCTTCGGCATCACCGCCATTGACCGTTATCGTGCGGGAGTGAGCATCTTTGAACCCTCTTTCATTTACGTTGAAGCGCTTGCACTCCTCTCGCTCATCGCGCTCTACTTCACCACGCGGACTATCCGCGGTATCCGCATGCGTCCGAAGTTCTGACGTTGTCCCCCGCACCGCTAATGCATTGAGGATTCATAATACTTACGAATAAATTCATGAAGACGTTTTGCCGCTTCCTTTTTGTCCGTATCTGTTCTCTGGAGCATGTAAAGATATGACACCATGATCGCAGAAGCATAGATGACAAAGAAAGAATCCAAATCATGATCAACTTTAAGCCCTCCTTCATTTTCGTAGCCAGCGACAAAAGAGTCAAAAAGTCCCTTGTCACCGCTAAGGCCCCAAATATCTGCACCGATACGGTATAGAGGCATTAACTGATGCTCAATAAGCCACTCTTCTTTCGGAGGGAAGGTATCTATCAAATAGAGTGTCCCATTCGAAAAAATAGCATTTTGACTATGGGAGTCACCGCTGTGCGCAAGTTCATTGCTCAAACGGCCTTCAAACAGCTTACGATTCTTGTTGCGAAAGGCCTCCAAAAAATCACAATATTCCGATGATTCTTCTTTGCTGATGTGTTCAGTTACCGACTGCATCCACTCTCGCAGATCTTTGATCCTATCGGCAAATAGCTGATGATAATTATGACCCTCCACCTTGACCGTCCTTGCCTGTTTTAGGGTTTGTGCAAGTTGCTTGCCCATGGTGAACGCCTCGTCTTTTGTTATTTCGCCGCGCATCAACTTCTCGAACAACACATCGTTCGCATCAACACGGTTCATGACGATAAGGAGCTCCTCCGCCGCATCGATAAGTTTTGTGAACTGTAATTGGTCGTCGTGCACCCTCACCCCTTTCAGTTCAAGGTAGATAGACGGACTGAGAGAATGATTCCATTCAAAGTCACGTTTTGTGAAGTTGAAACGTGCGTCTCTGTCTGATAGGTCGCGGAACCCTTTATTGAAAAAATCGTTGTCGTTTTTGTAAAGCTTATACACGGTGTCATCAAAAACGAACACATTGGAAATGACTGTCTCAATGTGGAGTGGCGACTTATTTTCTCCCGGTACCTTGCCGCTTTCGAGCAAGGTCAGGATATTTTTTTGAGAATACGACACGAACATAGCTTAACAACTCGGTCCTAAAATAGAAAGCGCGGGCGACAAGGGATTCCCTCTGTCGTCCGCGCTTGGACTCGCGTCAATTGCAGGCCTTCACCGCTTCGACCAGGAGGTCGTGGATGTGCCCGTTGGACATCAAATGCCCGGCAATTTTGTTGTCGCTGTAGTGTAGCGGTTCGCCGAAGATGTCCGTCACCTTGCCGCCTGCCTCCGTCACGATGATGTGGCCGGGGGCAGTGTCATGATGCTTGGTGCCCGGGAAGACCGTCCCCGCGAATTCGCCCGTCGCGACCGCGACCTCGATGTAACCGATGCTGCAGATGTTGACGAGTGTGACGCCGCGCTCCTCGAGGTACTGACAGACCTTAAGGACGTTGTACGGGCAGGCGCCTGGAGGGTCATTAGGCCAAGACACGTACCCGACGATTGGTCGGTCTTTGCGCGTTGCCACGCGCGAAACCTTGAGCCGCGTCATGTTCAGCCACGCGCCCTTGCCTTTTTGGGCGGAGTACATGCGGTCGGTGAAGGGGTCGTAGATGACACCCATCACTGGCTCGCGTCGGTACATGAGACCGAGCATGAACGTCGCCACCGGCATACCCCACGTGTAGGGAAACGTGCCGTCGACGGGGTCGCACATGATCTGCCACGGACTGTCAGTCCGGTCGCTTTCTTCTTCACCGACGATGTCGACTTCGGTTGAAAGCTTGCGGATGTGGCTGATCACGAGGGCATTGATCTCGGTATCGGCCGCCGTGAGCGGGGTCGTGTCGGTCTTCACCACGCGCTCCATACCGAAATGCGTAAAGTAGGTCTTCATAACACCACCTGCGAGGTACGCAATCTCACAAAGTTGGTCGAGCCGCACTGGAATGCGCATGATGCTTTTTCCTTTTCATCAGGTTAATCGGGGAGGAAGGACTCATTTCCAAGGAGACAATAGCATAGCATTGTATTTTCGTCAAGGTCGCCGTAATTGCCCTAAAATCGCTAGTGGTGCATAAGTGGTTGTGTTTTCATACGGGTTTTGTATTATTGAAAGTGGCGTGCGACGGTTCTTTCTCACGATTCTCCGGCACACGCTGTTTCAACGTGCTGTTCCTTTAACTCCTGATGGAGGCGGTTATGGCTACGAAGAAGGCGCTGTCAGTGTGGGCCAATACGGCCTAACGTCGACCCGCGCCAAGAAAGAAAACTGCGAAAAAGAAAGCGGTAAAGTAGGCCAAAAACAAGAAGACCCGCAAACAAAGCGGGCAAAAGGGGGTACCTGTTGGATTGGACGGGGACCCCCTTTAAAAATTCCAATGTTATAATTCCCCTATGTCATTCCAGAGCTTTCTTCTCAACCAATACGCGAAGTGGAAGATGAAGGGCGTGCCCAAGGAGCAAAGGGAGCAGATGACCGCGCTTGTGACGAAGGACCCACAGCTCTTTAAGAAAATCGGCGAAGAAATTGAGCGGCGTAAAAAGGGCGGCGAGAGCGAGATGAAGGCGTCAATGGAGGTGATGAAGAAGTATCGCGCCGAGCTCTCGGTGCTGATGCAAAAGAAATAATACTATGTCGACACTCATTACATTTCTCGTATTCTGCCAAACGCTCGGCGCGGGCATCGGTGTCGCGGCGGCAATCTGGAGCGAGTTCACCTATATACGGGCGATGCGGGACGGGACGGTAGACAGCGCCGAGCGCGCGCATCTTAACATCATCGCCCACGGTCTGCGCTACGGCATGGCGCTCCTCCTACTCGCGTCTCTTGGTCTCGTCGTCGCCTCGTATACCCAGCACGCGGCGCTTCAACCGGCTCTCTCTCCAACCTACTGGACGTTTATCGCGTTCGCGTTTGTGGTCATCGGCGTTTCGTGGGCGCTCTCGCGCCGACGTCTGTCCTTCCCACTCGGCTCCGCATCTCTCTTTACGGCATGGTGGTTTCTTCTCTACCTCTCGTTTGGGTGGCTGCCCTCGCTCTCCTTCGGCGCCGCCATCATGTCCTATATCGTGATGACCGCGATTTTCTATGCGGTGCTCTACTACGCGCGCCGCCTCGCGAAACCCTAGACACTCGCTCAATTTTTTAGTACATTCACATTCTATGCAGGAGCCAAAGGTTGCCGAAATATTGTCGCATCCGGCTGTCTCCATCATTTCCCTAGTGGATGCTGTTATAGAGCAGGCCTACGCACGCGGCGCATCCGATATCCATATTGACCCAAGCCGGAGTGAGCTACGGATGCGCCTGCGCATTGATGGGGTGCTCCAGGAGGCGCAACTCTTGCCCAAGAACATCCATTCCGAGATAATTTCGCGTATCAAGGTCCTCTCGGGCATGCGCACTGACGAGCATCAGATGACGCAGGACGGCCGCTTCCGCCACCAATTCCCAAACGGAGAGACACTTGATATCCGCGTTTCTATCGCCCCGACCTACCACGGAGAGAACGTCGTCCTCCGCCTCCTCTCGGACAAGGCGGCGAACTACACGCTCGAGATACTCGGCTTCAGCGCTGTTGACCGCACGAAGATGCTCGCCGCCATTAGGCGACCCAATGGAATGATTCTCTCCACCGGTCCGACCGGTTCGGGCAAGACGACAACCCTGTACACGCTCATTAAAATGCTTAATTCGCCGGAAGTCTCTATCGTCACCATTGAGGACCCTATTGAGTACGCGGTAGACCGTGTGGAGCAGATACAGGTAAATCCTCGCACAGGACTCACCTTCGCCAATGGGCTCCGCTCCGTCCTGCGTCAGGACCCGAACATCATCATGGTCGGAGAGATACGCGATTCAGAAACCGCCTCCATCGCCGTCAATACCGCGCTTACCGGCCACCTCCTCCTCTCAACGCTCCACACTAACGATGCCGCAACCACGCTCCCGCGCCTCTTGGATATGGGCATTGACGCCTACCTCGTTGCGTCAACCATCAATATCGCCATCGGCCAACGGCTCGTCCGCAAAATCTGCCACGAATGCAAAGAGGAGTGGGTCGTCAACACAGCGGCGGAAGAGACGCTCGCCGCCATTCCGCTCAAGACACCGGTTAAAGAAGGGGACGTTTTCTATCACGGCAGGGGGTGTAGAGCATGCGGGGACTTCGGCTACACCGGCCGGCTCTGCATCAGCGAAGTCCTTGTCGCCGATGCGGCTATCCGCGAGGCCATCATGCGCAAGGCCTCTGCGGCCGAGTTGCGCAAGCTCGCTATCAAGGGGGGCATGACCACGATGCTTGAAGACGGCTTTGCCAAAGCGCGCGAGGGTCACACGAGCATTGAAGAAGTACTTCGCGTTGTCTATGAGTAAGGCGCCGTTTTTGGTTTTCTCCATCTCCAGTTTCTCCTTCATTCGCTTCTCAACCAAAGAGCAGACCCTCTTCGCCAAACGAATGTCGTTTCTCGTGAAGGCGGGCGTGCCGCTCATCGAATGTCTCCATCTCATCCGCGCGCAGACGAAGTCAAACAGCAAGAAGCGCGTCTACGATTCAATCATCGCTGATATTGCCAACGGACAATATCTCTCAACCAGTCTCGGGAAGTTCAAACGTTTTTTCGGCGAATTCGCGATTAACCTCATCCGCGTGGGCGAAGAGAGCGGCATCTTAAGCCAGAATCTCGCGTATCTCGCTGACGAACTTGAGAAAAAGCATGAGCTTCAGCGCAAGGTCATCGGCACGCTTGTCTACCCCGTCTTCATCACGGTTGCGACCTTGGGCGTTACCGCGATGCTCACGGCCTATATTTTTCCGAAGCTGATGCCGATATTCACGAGCCTCCATGTGGATTTACCCTTGACCACTCGCGTACTCATCGTTCTCTCGGCATACCTGCGTGACTGGGGTCTGCTCACGCTTCTCGGTTTTGTCATATTCGTTGTCGCGCTCCTCATTATTCGCAACCGCTTTGAGCCGGTACGCACATTCGGCGACCGTATTCTGCTTAAGATACCGCTCGCGGGAAACATCGCACACGCCTACAATCTCACCAACTTTTGCAGAACGCTCGGTCTCCTCCTCAAGAGCGGGCTTACCCTGACCGCTTCACTTGAGATAACCGGCCAGACGACGAAGAATCGCCTCTACCGAAAGGCCTGTTTTGATATTTCAAAGCAAGTGATGCGCGGAGAGACGCTCTCAAAGGGTCTCGGCGACCGACCGAGGCTGTATCCTGACATCCTCACTCACATGGTCGCGATAGGAGAGAAGACGGGCAGTCTCTCTACGACGCTCGCGTATCTCGGCGAAATGTACGAGGGCGAGACTGACGACTTCGCTAAGGGCCTTTCAAGCTCAATAGAGCCGGTACTTATGGTGATGATGGGACTTATGGTCGGGACCATCGCCGTCGCAGTCATTACGCCTATCTATGAAATCACCCAACATCTCTCGCCGAAGTAGTATGAGCGGCTTACCACGAGCGCGGTCTAGTGGCTTTACTCTGCTAGAACTGATTGTGACAGTTGCGATTTTTTCTATTCTCATAACCCTCGGGCTCTTTATGAGTTTTGAGACTTTCCGCGGCGCCTCTCATCGTTCCGAAGTGGATGTCATCGTGAGTTTATTCCAAAAGGCGCGAAGCCGCGCAATGAACAATATTGAGCAAAGCACGTGGGGCGTCTGTTACATCGCACCCAACTACGTACTACTGAAAGGCCTCGTCGCCTGCGATGTGGCGTATGTTGTTGATACCGTCAAGGCGAACGAGGTTGTCGCCGCCGCGTCGGACTTCAATACGATGTTTCCCGTTGTGATATTTTTGCAGTTAAGCGGCTCAACAGATGAGACGACCGTGGAGGTCAAGCAGAATGCCCGTACATCAACTATTTCTATCAATGAAGCAGGCACGATTATTTGGTAAATGGAACAGGAACAAGGGAATGAGCACACTTGAGCTCCTCATCGCCTTCGCCATACTCACGCTCGCTATCGCGGCAGTCGTCCTCGTCATCTTCGGGAACCAGTCCCTCGCTATAGACACCCAGACCAACATTGAAGCTTTGAGCCGTGCGCAGGCGGGGCTTGAGTCTGCACGCGCCGCTTCTCGCTCTGACTTTGCTTCGCTCCAATCAGCCGTCGCAACAAACGATGATATGTATACAAAAAGCATCACCGTCACAGACATATCTCTTTCTACCAAGCAAGTGACGAGTTATGTCAGTTGGTCAGAAGGCGGTCTCGTGTCGTATGTCACGTTGTCAACAATACTGACCGACTGGCTCAATCCGGCGAACAAGTGCAGCCCGATTATTTCAGGAAATTGGAAGAAACCGCAATCGCTGGGCTATTTTGACCTTCCAAGTATTGAGGATGCGACAGGAGTGCATGTCGGCGGGACAAAGGTCTATCTCACGTTGAATCCGAGTGCCCCGGAAACAGACGATTTTTATATCGTGGACGCAAGCGACACATCTCTTAAGCCCATGCCGGAGTTCAGTTCGTTCTCCACAACCTATGGGCTGACCGATGTGGTCGTCTCTGGTCTTGAAGCATATGTGACGGCCGACAGCCAAGTCGCCCAAGTACTCGTTATTGACATATCAGATTACACCACCCTTGACCCTTCAAAGATAGAAAAAAAGGTTGACCTAACCGCGTTGGGCGACAGTGCGGTGGGGAAGACGCTCGCGTACGCAGACGAAAGACTGTATGTCGGACTCACCAAGTCAAGCGGCAAAGAGTTCAGGGTCCTCGATGTCTCAACTCCTTCCTCGCCTTTGGAAATCGGCTCCGGTTATGAAATTGGCGCGGCCGTAAACGAGATTCTGATAGATAATGACATCGCGTATCTCGCGACCGCCTCGTCTACGCCGCTTATTGTCCTGGACATCTCGGGTCCTGTTCCGACCCCGATAGACGAATACGCTCCGCCTTTGTCAGTGCTCTTCGGACAGAGTCTCGCACGCAACTCTGACAACACGAGGCTTTACTTCGGCCGTACGGGCGGCAATGCGAACCCAAAACTTCTTGCCTTTGACCCAGCCGACCTCTCAACGCCCGCGTGGACGATGAACATGAGCAAGAATAGCGGCGTCTACACCATGACGCTTCGTAGCAACTTCTTATTTATGACAACGGCAGACCCTGACGATAGCCTGCAAATATGGGACGTTTCAAGTCCTTCGTCTCCTCCCACACGCTTTGATACCGACCCTCTGAATATCCAGCAGGACTCGACTGCCGGCGCGGACTGCGCCGGCAATCTGCTCTATGTCGGACAACATGGCCAGCGGGTTCTGCAAATTATCGGACCATCATGAACAGAGGATTCACCCTTATTGAAGCAGTTATTTACATAGGACTGTTCAGCCTTCTCATGGTCGGCGCGATTACGACAGTCTACGAGCTCTTGCAGGGGAGCGCCGCCACAAGTGCCAAGACAATGGTGCAGGATGAGGGAAACTTCGTTTTGCGCAAGATAAGTTGGGCGCTCTCCTCTGCCGCGAGTTTCAGCATTCCCGATTCGCGCGAGCTCGTTGTTATCCAACAGAGTGGTTCAACCGTAGATATAAAGCTTGAAGGAGCCAAGGTGGCGATACGTGAGAGCTGGGCTTACTTTCTGCCGCTCACCACAGAGAATGTGGCCGTGTCGGATCTGGTGTTTGAGGAGATACCCGCCAGCGGCGGGGCTCCCGCTGGCGTGAGAGCGACGACAACTATCAACGGTCTTGATTTCGCCATCACTAAATATTTACGAAAATGAGAACGTACCAACGCGGATTTATTGCGCTCATGTCCGCCATCATCATTTCGGCGGTATTGCTCATCACTATCGTCAGTGGAGGTTTTACTGGATGGAATAGCCGGTTCAGTGTTTTTGATTCTGAATCCAAAGACCGAAGCGCCGCGCTCGCCGATGCGTGTTTGGACACAGTCCTGCTCCGGCTCGCATATGACGCGACGTACGAGGGAGGAGAGACGATTCTTTTGGGCGACGACAGCTGTGAAATCCTCGCGGCCCAAAATCCGTTCGGCAATCCGCGGGTGTTCCCCATCCAAGCCGTATTTAACCGGGCGTATACCAATGTATTGGTTACCATAGACATAATTAGCCGGGAGATAATCTCCTGGGAAGAGATAGCTACCCTGTAAAGCTACATAAAACTGTGGTGTATACTAAGCCCGTCAGCCCTAATTTATGTATCAATGAAAAAACTCAAGAAGGGATTCACGCTCATAGAGATTTTGGTTGTCATCGGCATCATCGCCGTCTTGGCGGCTACCGTTATCGTGGCTATCAACCCGGCCCGCCAGTTCGCCCAGGCGCGCAACGCGCAACGCGTAAGCAATGTTGAATCAATCCTAAATGCGATAGGTCAGAACTTGGCGGACAACAAAGGAATATTTACGTGTAACGGTAGCCTGTTCATATTACCCCCTATAGTAGCTGACATCGGGTCTGACGGCATTGATATCCGCCCCTGTCTCGTTCCTACGTACATGAATGAATTGCCAGTAGATCCCACGGTCGGTAAGGCTTGGGATGGAAATAGTTACGATACAGGTTACTTCGTAGTAGCTTCTTCTACCGGCCGTATTACGGTAAGCGCTCCAACGGCTACTAGTACCTCGGAACTCAACCAAACAATCTCCATCACCCGCTAAGTTTTTGTTTTTTGTGCCCCGTTCCTGTATGTTTGAGTAATGTTGAAGATAGGCATCGTCGGATTGCCGAACGTGGGGAAGTCCACGCTTTTTAATGCGCTTACCAAGATGTCGGTGCCGTGTGAGAATTACCCGTTCTGCACCATTGATCCCTCAATCGGAATAGTCGGAGTACCGGATGACAGACTCCAGAAGCTCACCGAACTTTCAAAAAGCAAGAAAACGATTCCGGCGGCGATAGAGTTCGTGGATATCGCAGGCCTGGTGAAGGGCGCGGCAGAAGGCGAGGGGCTGGGGAACCAATTTCTTGCGAACATCCGCGAGACGGACGCGATAGTGGAGCTCATACGCTTCTTTGATGACCCGAACATCACGCATGTTGATGCGGTCGTAGAGCCTCGCAAGGATATTGAAATTATCAATATAGAGCTCGTGCTCGCAGACGCCGAGCAGGTGAAGAAGCGCCGCGATAAGCTCGTCGGAGATATGAAATCCGGCGATAAGAAAGCTGTGGCAGAGGATGCCGCGCTCGCAAAGTTGGAACAGGCATTCTCGCAGGGGAAGTTCGCACTCCACGCAGGGCTCGCCAATGAGGAGAAGAAAATGGTGACGTATCTGAACCTGCTTACGATGAAGCCGATTCTCTATGCGCTCAATAAGAAGAGTGGGGGACACAATCTGGATGAGCTCGCTGACGACCGCGCGGAGCGTACCTACGAACTCATCAAAGAGCTCGACGGGCGGTACATCTTCTTGGACGCGGCGACGGAACGCGGGCTGAACGACGTTGCGGACGATGACCGCGCGGACTTTCGGGCGGAGCTTGGCGTCTCCGAGGACGGCCTTGCCGGCCTCATCCGCGGGGCATATGAGATACTCGGGCTCATTTCATTCTTCACGACCGGCACCGACGAGACGCGCGCGTGGACGATTAAGAAGGGAAGCACCGCGCCCGTTGCGGGCGCGGCAATTCACAACGATTTCTTAACGAAGTTTATCCGCGTCGAAGTCGTCTCTACCAACGACCTCCTCGCCGCCGGCTCCTGGGCCGCCGCGCGCGAGAGCGCCAAACTCCGTACCGAGGGCAAGGATTACATGGTGAAAGACGGCGACGTTATCGTCTTCCTCCACGGCTAAAATGCCAAGGGCGCCCCTTGGCATTTCAGGGGATTGACAAAAAAGAGGATGTTGGGATACACTATTTTGGTCGCTCGCCTGAGGTCGTCATGGCCAAAAGGACGGAGCGTCGCCCTTTAACCTCAAAGGAGACCGCAATGTGCAACACGCACCTGCATGACCCGCCCGCCGGCACGAAGAGAAATTTTGATGTGAACATGGAAACCTCGATCTTCGGCACGATCGGCGCCGGCGCCACCTATGCGGGGGGCACCAACTGCCAGCTGCAGTAACCTGCGGGCGTCGGCGCGGCGCGGCAGCCTCCTCCCTGGCTTCCCGCGCCCTCGCGGCAGTCCCGTAGTCGTCGCTTGAAATAGCGACACTCAACCCCACCTAAGACGTGGGGTTGTCTATTTATGTGGTATAATGCAGGCATATGGACAAACCAAAAACAACAGCAAAGGATTTCTTCTTGTGGGCGGGGGCTATCATCTCGTTTTATTGGACGGTTATTGCGTACGTACTTCTCGTTTTTGAGTATATTGATTACACGTTCCCTAATCCCCTCGGATATTATCCGGATAATCCGTATCAGAGCGGCATCAGCGGCGAAATGGCGGCGGTGATTGTCTTACTGCCGGTGTATCTGCTCTTGATGCATTTGATCCGCAAAGGTTCCGACGCGGACCCGTCGCGCAAGGAGATATGGATACGGCGCTGGGCTATCATACTGACGCTCTTCCTCGCCGGCGCCGCGATGGTCGGCGACCTCATCGCGCTTCTCACCACCTTCCTAAGCGGTGAAGAGCTCACAACAGCGTTCCTGCTTAAGGTACTGGTCATCATCTTGGTTGCCGCGGGAGTCTTCATGCATTTCTTCGCAGACTTGAAGAATTATTGGGACACGAGTCCTTCTCGCAGAAACATGGTCCGCATCGGAGTCGCCGTTTTAGCGATCGCGACAATAGTCGCCGGTTTCTTCATTGTCGGTACGCCCGCGCAGGCGCGCCTCGCGCGCTTTGACACGCAGAAGGTAAGCGACCTGCAGAACATCCAATCGCAAATAATCAATTATTGGCAGGCGAAGCAGAAACTGCCTGCGACGATTACCGACCTTAACAACTCTCTCGCGTACGGTCCCATCCCTGTAGACCCGCAGTCAGACAAGCCCTATACCTTCAAAGCAACGGGAACGCTCACGTTCAAGCTCTGCGCGACGTTTAATGGGGAAAGCCGCTGGAATCAGAATCAATTCGCAGAGACTCGAGCTGTGATGCCTACGCCAGAGGGCGCCAAAGGGATGATGGCGCAGGATAACTGGCAACACGAGGCCGGAGAAGTGTGCTTCAGCCGGACTATTGACCCGAGCTTCTACCCGCCTCTCAAATAAGCTGATGGCGTACGACCATACAGACATTGAAAAAAAAGCGCGAGAGAAGTGGGCGGGTCTCGACCTCTATTCAACTGACCTCTTGGACGCGTCCAGAGAGCTCTACTATCTGCTCGTAGAGTTCCCGTATCCTTCGGGCGACCTGCACATCGGCCACTGGTACGCCTTCGCCGTGACCGACATCTATGCGCGCCTTTTGCGGGCGCGCGGTAAGAACGTACTCTTCCCCATCGGCTTCGACGCATTCGGCTTGCCGGCCGAGAACGCGGCTATCAAGAATGGCGTGGACCCGAAGGAATGGACGTATACAAATATGGAACGCATGCGCGAACAGCTCGCCACGATGGGAGCGTCGTTTGACTGGAGTAAAGAGGTGGTGACCTGCGACCCGGAGTATTACCACTGGACGCAGTGGCTCTTCGTGAAGCTCTTTGAACACAAGCTCGCCGAGCGCAAGGAGGCCGCGGTCAAGTGGTGCCCCAAGGATCAGACGGTGCTTGCGAATGAGCAGGTGCAGGACGGCTGTTGCGAGCGCTGTGGCACGCCGATAGAGGAGAAATGGCTTACGCAATGGTTCTTCAAAATCACCGACTACGCGGAGCGCCTCTTGGACGGACTTGAGACCTTGCCGTGGCGCAACGAGATAAAAGATGCTCAGAGAGCGTGGATAGGGAAGAGCGAGGGGGCGAAGTTGAAGTTTAAGGTGCAGGGGGTAAGTGATAAGGAGATTGAGGTGTTTACGACACGGCCCGATACCGTCTTCGGCGCGACGTACGTCGTGCTCGCGCCTGAACACCCTCTTTTGTCTGATGTAGGGTTTACGAAATCCTACATGAATGGGGAGGAAGTTGAAAAATATGTGAAAGCGACAACGAAGAAGACGGAGAGAGAGCGAAGTGAGAATAAAGAAAAGACCGGTGTGAAGTTGGAGGGAGTAGTGGCGATTAATCCCGCGACCAAAGAAGAAATTCCGATTTTCATCGCCGACTATGTGCTCGCCTCCTACGGCACGGGCGCAGTGATGGCCGTCCCCGCCCACGACGAACGCGACTTTGAGTTCGCCCAAACCGTTATCGCTTCCGAAACAAGGAGTGATCCCCAATCTTTCATAAAACTCGTCGTAGAGCCTGATCTGGTTGTCGTAAAAAGTTGGGGACGCGAATGGATAAACGGCAAGGAGATAAGTCTGCTGGATGAAATCCGCGCTGGACGTTATCCATATACGGGCAATGGTACATTAGTTAATTCAGGGGAATTTACCGGCAGGAACAGCGAAGAGGTGAAGTGGGACATTGTAAAAGCGGCGGGAGGAGAGAAGACGACACAGTATCGGCTCCGCGACTGGCTGGTGAGTCGGCAGAGATACTGGGGATGTCCCATTCCTATCGCCTATAACCCCGAAGGGAAGCCGCACGCCATCCCGCCCGAGCATCTGCCGTGGCTCCTGCCGACGGATGTGGACTTTCTGCCGAAGGCAGACCCGCCTTCGGCGGGCACTCCTTCAAAATCACCACTCGCGTCATCCAAGGAACTCAAAGAGCGCGTGACCAAAATATTCGGCGAGGACTGGACGCCGGAGTATGACACGCTGGATACGTTTGTTGATTCTTCATGGTACTTCCTCCGGTATCTTGACCCAAAAGATTCCCACAACTTCTCCGACACGGCGTTTATGAAGAAGTGGTTACCTATCGACCGCTATTCGGGCGGCGCCGAACATACGACGATGCACCTGTTGTATTCGCGCTTCTTTATCAAGGCGCTCTACGACCTCGCACTCGTGCCGGTTGACGAACCCTATGCTGAGCGATTCAATCGCGGCATCATCTTGGGGCCTGACGGACAAAAGATGAGTAAGTCAAAAGGGAATGTGGTGAATCCGGACGAATTCGTGCAGAACTACGGCGCCGACGCGGGGCGCATCTATCTCGCCTTCATCGGCCCTTACAACGAACCGGGGAGCTATCCGTGGAATCTGGACGGCGTCGCCGCGATGCGCAAGTTCTTGGAGCGCATCGTACGGCTCGCCGAGCGTGCGCACGATACGGCCGAAGTGCCGGAAGCGATACAGCAAGCGCTCGCTCGCGCAAGCGTGAAAGTTGTCGATGACGGCGACCGATTCAAATTCAACACCGCCGTCGCGGCGCTTATGATACTCACGAACGAGCTTGAAGCTTTTCCAGCGCTTCCGAAGAAAGCGCTGAAACAACTTATCGTCATGCTTGCGCCCTTTGCGCCGCATCTTACCGAACATGTGTGGGAGAAGCTCGGCGGAAAGGGGAGCGTGCATCAGCAGTTGTGGCCAGCCGCAACTCTCGCCGCTGTTGAGGAAAGAGAGGTTGTGGTGCAAGTCAACGGCAAGCGCCGCGGTTCTCTTGCACTCGCCACCAGCACTTCCGAATCCGACGCTGTAATTGCCGCCCGCATCATTCCAGCTGTTGTCGCGGCGCTCGGCGCGAGAATGCGTCTTCACCTGGCTGTCGGTACGGCGAATACGTGCGAGAACATCCGTGGCCAATAGCCATGCGGCGGCATGCGCCAGTTCG
>Ga0075904_109_pt1 | contig 23328 bp, 38 predicted proteins | sample RifGroA1_FD_68323 | JGI IMG/M metagenome (GOLD analysis project Ga0075904, IMG submission 68323) | Parcubacteria bacterium GW2011_GWA1_54_9
AGCGAAGCAAGAAGGAGAAGGCAGTAAAGGCCAAGGTCAAGGTATCCGAGACCAAGGAGGTCCAGATTAAGGTCGGCACGGGCGACCACGATATGGACTTAAAGGCCAAAAAGGCCGCCGAATGGCTCACCGAGGGCCACCGGGTGCGTGCCGAGCTCTTCCTCAAAGGCCGCTATAAGGGTATGAGCGAAGAGTTCTTGAAGGAACGCTTGGAGAAGTTCCTCGTGCGCATTCCCTATGCCTATAAGGTCGCCGAGCCGATTGCGCGGAGCCCGAAGGGCTTCGCCGGCGTGATAGAACGCGACCTCGTCGCCCAAGCAAAACGCGAGAAGGAATCCCTCGGCAAACTCGGGACAGGGAACAAAACACAAAATGAAAACAAACAAATCATATACAAAACGAATACGAGTAACGCGTAACGGGAAGCTGATGGTGCGCGTCAAGGGCCAGAACCATTTCAATGCGAAGTCGAGCGGGTCGCAGCGTAGTGCGAAGCGCCGTTCCGTTTCTATCAACCTCTCGGCGAAGGTTCGTGCCCGATTCCTCCCCGGCTCTGGTGCCAAATAATTTTACTTACATCTTAAAACTTGTAATTTATGACTAGGATTAAAGGGGGTGTGATGGCGCAGAAGCGCCGTAAGAATATTCTGGAGCGAGCCAAGGGCTACCGCGGTGTCCGCTCCAAGAAGGAGCGCTATGCGCACGAGGCCTTGATGCGCGCGGGTCGCTACGCCTTCGCCCACCGGCGCGACAAGAAGACCGACTTCCGCCAGCTCTGGATAGTCCGCCTCAACGCCGCTGTCCGCGAGAACGGCCACACGTCCTACTCCACCTTCATCGCGAAGCTCAAGAAGACCGGCTTCCAGCTGGACCGCAAGGTCCTCGCAACCTTCGCCGCCGACCACCCGGCTATTTTCTCTCGCATCGCCAAGCAAATAGTTTAAAATCGCCCAAAGGACGGTTTTTGGTAGTATAAAACATATGAAACTTCTTTTGACATCGGAAGGATGGCAGAAAAATGCGAAGATAGGAAAAGAATTTTTGAAATTGATTGATAAGAAATCTTCCGAAATCCGAATATTTTTGGTTTTAACTCCGACCAAATACTTCAAACGGAATAAATATGTACGTAGGTTATTCGGACAGTTCCAAGGTGTGAACGTGCCAAAGAAAAATATTTCGTTTTCCCAACTGAATAGAAGAATTCGAAAAACCGATCTCAAAGACATAGATGTAGTCTTTGTTATGGGTGGCAATACATTTGAGTATTTGAAAAGACTGAGGAAAACTGGACTTGATAAGGCAATAAAGAATTTCGTCAAAAGGGGTGGGGTATATGTCGGATTAAGTGCGGGCAGTTATGTCATATGTCCAACGATTGAAGCTGCTTCTTGGAAACATGCAGACGTAAATACTACGGGATTAAAGAATCTGAAAGGATTAAATCTAGTTCCGTTCTTGCTGACAGCTCATTTTAAGCAAGAACTGCGTCCGCTTATTAAGAAAGCAGCCGAGAAAACAAAGTATGAGGTGATCGCTTTGACGGATAGACAAGCCATATTGGTTAAAGGTACTCAAAGAAAAATTATAGGGAACGGTAGGAGAAATATTTTCAATTCACTCTAACTAGAGTTTCTTTACTGAATCTTTCGTGATTTTCCACGTTTGGAGGGGGTTGGGGACGATGCCACCCAATGACAGTGGCCTGATGAGACATATCAAAACTATACCACGGTCGTAGTGATGTTTTGATATGTCCTCTGCGGAATTATTTCAGGCCGAAATGAGAGCGGAGATGTTTATCGTTCTCTATGTGCTCAACAACCATGTATAAAACAGCGGCACCAATCTTCAATTCTGCCTTCAATAATGCGATGAAATCTTCGCAATCGTACGGAAACACCCACACACTGTCCTGGAGGCGCACGAAACCCGTCCTCTCCATTATGTTTCTGAGCCGGTCGCGCGTCCGCCGTCGCCGTTCGGGTATGTCAAAGATTATTACCCGCCACCTTCCGTTCCATCGTTTTTTCTTTGCGTTGGCTAGTTTTGCTTTTTCTTGCTCAAATACGAGCGCCTTGCGGCCTGATTCGGTTATTCTGGCGTATTGTTTGCCGTCGCGTTTTTCAAAAACAATGTGCCCCTGGGCCGCCAACCTTCCGAGCACCGTTCGGTATTGGTACCGCAGCTGCGCCCGCTTAATGCTCGGCAACTTTGCGAGTGCTGCCGGAGCATTTGGAGCTATTGCCGCAACAAGAACGACACCAGTAAGCGCAACTGTAGCCAGCAATGCTTGTTGTACATTGGTATGCACGCGCTTCTTCCTTGCTTCAGCCTCTACCATTCCCATATCAAAAGTATACCACGGTCGTGGGTATGTTTTGATAACATAACTGAGCTGTGTGTGGTTATTATCGCGAGATACGTTCAACCGAGTTCTTAGTAATTTCCCATGTCGCTCCAAGGTCGGGGACGACGGCGCGGGCGCCGAGGTAGTCGTGGATGCGCTGGGCGAGGAATCGCTCGGCAGAGGGCTCGCCAAGCGCGGTGAAGATGACTTTGGGGCGCTTATCGGCGAGCGATGCCTCTGCAAATTTGAGGAGTCCATCACGGTCGGCGTGCGCTGACCAGCCCTCCAATTTCTCTATGGCGGCTTTTATCTTTACCTCACTGCCGGCGATGCGAATACTTGACGCACCCTCCATAATGCGCCGGCCGGGCGTGCCGGGCGCCTGATAGCCGACCATAAAGAGCGTTGTGGACGGGTCGGGCAGGTAGCGTGTCTCCCAGCGAGCAATACGGCCGCCGTGGCTCATCCCAGCGCCCGCGATGATAATCTTCGGCCCCGGCGTTTTCTCTATCGCGAGCGACTCTCCGCGCGAGAGCGTCTGCTTTAAGAACGGGAATTCAAATATGCTCCCTTCCCTTTTCATCTCATCCTCGGTCTCGGGCTTAAAATACGTCATCCCCCATTTTTCATACACCTTGGTCACATTGATGGCGAGCGGAGAATCCAAGAACACGGGAACTTCAGGAAGTTCTTTTGCCGAGAAGAAGTTGGAGAGCTCATAGAGCATCAGTTGGGTGCGCTCTAGTGAGAAAGCGGGGATGAGGATGGCGCCATTTTTTGCAATCGCCATCTTCAGCACCTCGCGAAGACGCTCGGTGCGTTGCTTGCGCTCCGGATGCACCCGGTCGCCGTAGACACTTTCCATCACGAGCGCATCAGCATCGGTGACGGGCTCCCAGTCGGGCAGTAGCGGCGAGGGTGAATTACCGATATCGCTCGTGAGCGCTACAGCAACGCCTTCATCGTCTTTAACTCGCACGCTTGCCGAACCGAGAATGTGACCCGTGTTGCGCAAGTAGCAGGAGAGTCCATGCGCCACTTCTTTTTCAATGTGATAGTCAAGCGTTTCAACGAGTGCGAGAGCCGTATCAACATCTTTTTCTTCATACAAGGGTGGGGGACCGCGACGAGCGGCATCCGCCGCGAGAATATCTACCGAATCGCGCAGGATGAGCTCGGCGAGGTCACGCGTGGGCGGGGTCATATAGATTTTCCCACCGAAGCCGTCTCGGACGAGCTTCGGGATTCTGCCGACGTGATCCAAGTGCGCGTGGGTCACGACGAGCGCATCAATACTCTTCACCTCATACGGGAACGGCCCGTACATATCTGCGACACTCACGTCCGCGCCCTGTTCAATGCCGCAGTCTACTAAAATTTTTCCATGCTCTCCCTCAATTAAAAAATTGGAGCCCGTCACCTTCCCCGCTCCGCCATAAAAACTCAAGCGCAATGACATTGATGCATTGTAACGCCAATCGCCCTGTTTCCGAAGAAACAGGGCGATTGGCGGAGCCGTCCTCTTAAGCAACTTTAATCTTGCCAGGTGGGTGATGCAACGGCAGTTCTCGGATCTCCTTGCGGAATTCACCAAACTGCCTTAATGCAATAGTCCCGAAAGTAAGGCAAGTTGCGTTTTTAAGAACAGCCCCTACTTATGAGTATACACCCCGTGTCAAATGGTGTTGTGGAAAAGGTTTTTTAACCGAGGATTCCCTTCATGTCCACATCGTAGAGTATCGCCTCGTGCGGCACGCTATAGGCAATAATCTCTTCAGGGCCAAACCAGTGAGGAATTTCTTTATTGGCCTCTGGGACCGAGCCGGATGCATGGATAAGATTGCGGATTGCACGATCGGCTCCGTCTGCCATCTGATATGAGTCTACGACAAAGTCCCCGCGAATGGTACCTATTTCGGCGCTTCTCGGCTCGGTGCTGCCCGTGATTTTGCGCACGAGCTCAACCGCGTGCGCCCCCTCCCAGACCATCGCGATAACCGGTCCGCTCGTCATGTACCTCTTCAAACGTTCGACAACGAGATTCCCCACTTCAATAGGGTCGCTTGAGGGAGGCTCCTCGCCTTTCCTTATGTAACTCTGAATTGCTTTCTCTCCGACGTTCTTCTTCCACCGCGGGTCAAGAAGATAGTGCTCCTCTATCATTTTCTCGGTCGGGACGAACATCTTGAGCGCGACGAGCTTGAGACCAATACGCTCATAGCGTTTCATAATTTCTCCAATTAGCGCGCGCTGGATACCGTCGGGCTTCACAACAACGAGTGTCCGTTCATCTTTGGGATGTGATGTCATAGTTTAAAAATAAAATCGCCGGAGGCGTTATGCGATTATGATACGCGTTCTTTTCTTCATACGCAAGGTGGCCGAAAACAGAGAAGGCGCCGGGAAATATTCATCCGACGCCCTTTTCCTGATGCTTATTCTTCGCAGATCTTTCTTCGCAGGCGTAAGGGCTTGATATGTTCGCGGGAATTTCACCCTTGAGAGATATCGCGCCGGCCGCCTGCTCGCAGGCTGTGCTCTATCTTTTGTTCGATAGTCGCACAGAGGCTTTAGAACAGACCTTCTTCCAGTATACGCCCGTCTTCCCCTCCGCAAGAAGAAATGCACAACCTACGACGCCGTTATAATGCGCGCCCCGCCCTTTTCTATCAAAATCGTGTGCTCAAAATGGGCGGAGCGGGAGCCGTCCTTGGTGCGGTAGGTGTAACCATCGGGAGCGAGTACCACCGCGGCTTTGCCGGCAGATGAGATGGGTTCCAGCGCGAGCACCATTCCTTCAACAAGCTTGGGACCCTCTCCCGGGCGGCCAAAATTGGGTATGAAAGGGTCTTCGTGCACGAGGTCGCCGACACTGTGTCCGCCGAGCTCGCGCACGACCCTGAATCCCGCTCCCTCAATCTCCTTTTGTATTGCATGCGAGATATCGCCTATATGCTTCCCGACTTCGGCGGCGGCAATACCCGCCGCGAGCGCCGCTTCAGTCGCGCGGAGCAGTTTTTTGTCTTCATCACCCACGTTCCCGACTGGTACAGTGATGGCCGCGTCTACGATGACGCCGTTGTGCGAGAGGCCGAGGTCCAGTCCGACAATATCGCCTTCTTTCAGCACTTTCTCCGATTCGTTCGGGATGCCGTGCACCACTTCGTCATTGATAGAGACACAGAGCGCCGCGGGATACGGCCGGCGCGCTCCCTCGGGCGTGTAGCCGAGGAAGCAGGGCGTGTCGCCGCCCTCGCGGATGAGTTGTTCTGCCAGGTCATCAAGTTCCTCCGCCGTGACGCCGGGCGCCACCTTAGTGCGGAGCGCAGAAAGCACACGTGCAAGACGCTTCCCTCCTTCAATTAAATTCTCCCGCTCTGTGTCATTTGCAATAATCATTCCAAGGAAAGTGCTTTGCGTATGTCTGCGGCAATCGGCTCGCGCTCGCGCTCGCCGTCTATCTCAATAAGCACGCCGGCCTTGCGAAAGAGCTCAATGCAGGGCTCGGTATATTCGCGATCCTCCTCCAGCCGCCTATCAACGAAGGCATCGTCGGCGCGCCCCTCCTTCTCCTTGCGGAGCGCGAGGCGATTCTTAATTTCTTCATCGGACACTTTCAAATGGAGGACCGTGAACGGCCGATTCAGCCACTTCATCGCGTCAATGACCAGTTCCGCTTCCGGCAGTTTGCGGTTGAAGCCGTCAAAAATCGCGGAACCGCCTTCGGGAATAGAAAAAAGCGTTGTGAGAAAGAGATACATCGCGAACCAGTACGGTTGGAGAATGCCGGCATAATTTTCTTCCTTCACTTTCTTCCCCACCGGAGTGTTCTCCTGTGCGATGGCGCGGAAAAGGTCCCCCGAGGCGAATATCGGCCAACCGGTCTTCTCTGAGAGCAGACGCGTCTGGTCGCCCTTCCCGCACCCCGGCTTCCCTATAAAAAATATCGTGCGTGTTTCCATCCGCTCACTCTAACATTTTTTAATATTCGCGGAGCGAAACTTGGGCGTCGATTTTGCGGGCGAGGTCCAACGCGACTTGGACGGCGATGAGGAGTGCGGTGCCGCCGAGCACCAGCGTGGTGACGCCGGTGAGCCCCTGAATGATGGACGGCGATACCGCGATGAGGCCGAGGAAGCAGGCGCCGGGGAGAGTCACGCGATTGACTACCTTGCCGATGAACTCTTCGGTCTCTCGGCCCGGGCGCACGCCGGGGACGAAGGCGCCGGACTTCTGGAGGTTCTCGGCGACGCGATGCGGTTCAAAGGTGACGGCCGTATAGAAATAGGTGAAGAGTATGACGAGCAGGAAGTAGGCCGCCCCGTATTGCCATGGGTTGGAGAGGAAGGCGGTGTACCAGAGCGCCGCGCCCGATACGAACGAGATGTTCACCGCCCCGAGCACAGAGAGCGCCATCTGAGGCACCAAGAGGAGCGAGAGCGCGAAGATGATGGGGATGACGCCCGCTTGGAGAAGGCGAATCGGGAGATAGGTCGCTGCATTCTGTGCCATGGCCGCGCCGCGTACCGCGCGCGCGTAGGCGATCGGTATGGAACGCTCGGCGTCCGAAACGACGACCACGGCATAAATCATCGCAAGCCCGAGCAGAGTGAAGGCGAGGTAGCTCGGGATGTTCGCGGCGCTCGCGGCAAAGAGCGTTTGCGAAATGCTCGTCGGCACGCTCGCGAGGATGCCCGCCATAATGATGAGGCTGACCCCATTCCCAATGCCGAACTCGGTAACGAGCTCGCCGAGCCACATGAGGAGAAGTGAGCCCGCAGTAATAAGTGCGATATTGGCGATGAGTGCTACGGAACCCAGATGCGCAATGACGCCTTGGCTCTGGAGCAAGAAGAGGAAGCCGACGCCCTGGAGAACGGCCATGGGGATGGTGAGCAGGCGGCTCCATTCAATAAACTTGGCGCGCCCGGCCTCGCCTTCTTCAAAGTATGCCTGCTTCACCTGCGGGAAGATAATGGTGCCGAGCTGCATGATGATGGAAGCGGTGATGTAGGGTCCGACGCCGAGCATCACGATAGAGAGATTGGAGAGGCCGCCACCCGAGAAGATGTTCAAGAGGCCGAAGAACTGATTATTTGAAAAGAAAGCCGCGAGCGCGTTTTTATCAACGCCCGGGATCGGTACTGCCGCGAGGAAGCGGAAGAGCGCGAGCGCTCCGATGAGAAAGAATATGCGGAAACGTATCTCGGGGTCCCCGAAAGCGAGTTTTGACTTGCGGACGAAAGAATTAAACATGGACGGTTCGACTCTGCTCACCGTAAATAATGCCGCCGGCCGCGGTGAGCGCGGCACGAGCAACAGAAGAGAGTGTACACCCTTTCACGACGAGCGCCTTCGTGAGTCCGCCGGCCGGCGGGGTGCCGAGAATCTTCACGACGGGCACGCGGCCCTTGGCGCGGCGTACGAGGCCTCTCGCGAGGAGCGAGGCCGGCGAGACCGTCTCGCCAGCCTTGTACGCCGCTTCAAGCGCCGCGAGATTGACCGTGGAGACAGCAATGCGGTTCGTCTTGACCGAACGCGCGCGATTCTTGCCGTGGCCGCGGCGCTTCGGGAGCTTCTTGATAAGGTCGCGGACCTCGGGACGGATTTTGTGCCCAGCGCGCGCGGTTTGCCCCTTGCCGCCACGGCCGACGGGCGGATTTTTTTTATTTATTGTGCGAGGTGAGAGGGTGTGGAGCTGCATGTTAGATTTCGTTATTTAACCCGAAGCTTTTTGAGCGCCTCAACAGTGGCGCGCGCGATGGTGAGTTTATTCTTAGAGCGGCTGTGAATCTTGGTCACGACGTCGGTCACTCCGGCGAGGTCGAGCACCGTGCGCACTGCGGAGCCGGCGACGAGCCCGCGGCCCTTGGACGGAATAATCTCAACCGTTGAAGACGCATACTTCGCGGCGACCTGGTGCGGGATGGAGCCGGAGGCGGTGCGCGCGACGGTGAAGAGATGTTTCTTGGCGTCCCGCGTCGCCTTGTCAATAGCGAGCGCAGTATCAACGCCCTTCCCGAGGCCGACCCCGACACGACCCTTCTTATCGCCGATAATGATGACGAGGCTGAAGTTGAAGCGGCGCCCGCCCGCCATCACGCGCGCTACGCGGCGGGCATCAATGGTTATCTGCTCAAACTCGCCGCGCTCGCGCGGTGGACGGCTGCGACCGCCGCCGGCACGCGACGCGCGACCGCGCAGAGCCACGCGGCCGCGCTCGCGCGGCAAATGGGTTTGTGCGGGCAGTGCAGTCTCCACAACCGCGACCTCCGGCACATTCTCTACATCCGGTATCGTCTCCTGTTTCATCGTTGTGGTCATGAGTCGAGGCCGCCTTCGCGCGCCGCGTCTGCGAGCGCCTTTACCTGTCCGCCGTAGCGATAGCCGCCGCGGTCAAAGACGGCCGACGCGACGCCGGCCGCCTTTGCCTCCTTCGCGATCGCAGACCCGACCGCCACCGCCTGTACCGATTGCGACCCTTTAAACGAACGCCCGTGCACCGCGGCGAGCGTCGCTCCCACTGTGTCGTCAATAAGCTGGGCCGAGATGAAACGGTTGCTCCTAAAGACGGCGAGCCGCGGGCGAACCGCAGTCCCCTTAATCGTCGCGCGCACGCGCGCGTGACGGCGCTTGCGGAGCTCTCTGTTTGATTTTGGTTTGTGGTTCATGTTTCGGATTTCGAATTTCGTGCTTCGTGCTTGCTGTTAGACAGCTTTTTTGCCCTGCTTGCGGCGGACGACCTCGCCCTCGTAGCGGATACCCTTGCCGAGATACGGTTCGGGCGGCTTCACGCGCCGGACGTTCGCGGCGAACTGCCCGACCGACTCCTTGTTCGGGCTCTCAAGCGTCATCACATTCTTCTCCACCTTCGCCGTGACGTCCTCGGGTATCGCGAGCGGGACCGTGTGCGAGAAGCCGACGGTCAGCACGACGTCCTTCCCCTTTATCTCCATCTTATAGCCGACTCCCTCCATAATCAATTTTCTCACATATGGCGTCTCCACACCCTGCGCCATATTCTTCACGTGCGATGCGAAGGTCCCCGTCAACGCTTTGGCGAGACGCGAACGGTCCTTCGGCTCAATGTGCACGCCTCTCTCATCAACCGTGATGGCGACCGAGGGGTGCACGCGCTTGGTCAAGGTGCCCTTCGCCCCCTTCACAGTCAGCATCCCTCCCGCCACCGAGACGAGCGTGTTCCCTTCTGAAATCGGCTTTTTGGCTAGTCGTGACATAAATTATTTATAGTGAGCGTAGTCGAACTACCATATTTCAAACAGCTCTTCGCCGCCGACCTTTCTCTTACGCGCCTCTGCGTCCGAAATGATGCCTGCGGGGCTGGAGATGATGCGCGCGCCCGTGCCTCCCTTCACCCTGTGCGCGGCGGCGGCAGGGGCGTAGAGCCGGCGGCCGGGCTTGCTGATGCGCTTCACGCCGCGCAGTGTGGCGACGCCGTGCTCGTTGTACGAGAGCGTAACGACGACCTTCTTCTGGACGCCCCCCTCCTTCTCCTCCACCGTGACCGCAGTGAGGAAACCGAGCTCCTTAAGCTTCTTCGCGATGGCGGCGAGATGTGCGGAATACGGCGCCGACACTTCTTGTTTGCCGATGCGAGCGGCATTCTGTAAACGAATGATGAAATCCCCGACGCGGTCAGTTACCATAATTACCAAGATGCCTTCTTAACGCCCGGTATTTTCCCTTCCCGCGCGAGCTCGCGGAACTGAATGCGGGAGAGGCCGAACACGCGCATATATCCGCGGGAACGGCCGGTGATAGCACAACGGTTCTTGAGGCGCACCGGCGAGGAATTTCTCGGGAGCTTCTGGAGGCCCTCGGAGTCGCCGGCCAGCTTCAAAGCCGCACGCTTTACGGCGTACTTCTTCACGAGTTTGACCTTTTTGGCGTATCGCGCGAGTTGTGATTTCTTTGCCATAGAAAAAATAAAGCTCCGAGGAGCGTATGAATAATGTATCACTCCGCCCCTCCGCCGTCAAACCTACTATAAAAGAGAGCCGCCGCGCTCTAGGACGCGGCGTGGAATCGTTACTCCTCATTTGGAACGAGACGCAATTTGATCCTTGGATTATAGTGGATTTGACAATATCCACGACTGGGGAAAAACAGAAGACGCTTACCACTGTCTCTCACGATAGCGATTTCACGAGAGAGACAATCAGTTGTGAACGCTTCTATGACTAGTTTGTATTTGCCCGACTCCAATGCCTTACAGAAATCATGAGCGTTTTCGAACGGGGTACCCATTTGGTGGGATATTTCCCCGGAGATTTCGGTGGTCACAATGTTTCTCCTTTGCTTAATATCGCTCTCCAGAGACAATCTCCGGTAGCTACTACGTTACTCCTTTCGACAATCTATCACTGAGTCCCTTTCTGTCAACGCCGAGGCAATTCGTACAAAATTATTTCTTTGTTTCAACGATAAGCGGCATACCGATATGGCGGAAGAATGCTTCGGCCTTCCCCTTCCCTTTTACCTTCACCCCACTGCACTCCGTTATCCCCATTTATCTGCTATAGCAGTATTATTGGGATACGTGATTTAGTATGCTGTAGGTATGAAAATGGCGAAACCCGTTGAATCGGGAGCGCGAAAGAAAAGACAGAAGCGTAATCTGCGTAATGCTGCCCTTCTGGCTATCGGAACAGCTGGATTCATTGCTGTCGCTGCTATCGCACCAAACATGTTCCAAATACTCGGCAGAACCGGTGCCCTCGCTCGCCTTAAATATAGAAATAAAGGTGTTCTCGCACGGCTGAAGCAAAAAGGTGAAATTGAGTTTGAAGAACGCGATGGGAAGAAATTTGTGCGGCTCACCGAACGCGGCGAGGAAGCTCTTGCGTTTGGACAACAGAAGCTACAGCTCGCGAATAGGAAGCCGCGAAAGTGGGACCGCCGTTACCGGCTTGTAATGTTTGACGTGCCGGAGAAACGAAAAAAGATACGAGAACGCTTGCGTTTCGAAATGCAAGAGGTCGGTTTCTTACATCTGCAAGATAGCGCGTGGGTCTATCCGTATGACTGTGAAGAGTTCATTGCCCTCCTTAAAGCAGATCTCCATATCGGCAAGGACGTTCTCTACGCAATTGTGGAAGAAATAGAAAACGACAAATGGATTCGCAAGCATTTCAGCCTCCCGCTTGATTAACAACTATCCCTATTTGTCTGCTATAGCAGTATTATTGGGATATCTTAATTTAGCACGTGAGTGTAAACAACTTATTTCTTTGTCTCAACGATGAGCGGCAGGCCCAGGTGGCGGAAGAAGGCCTCGGCCTCGGCCTTCGATTTCGCCGTCGTGACGATGGTAACGGCGAGGCCGAACACGTCCTTGAGGTCTTCATCACTCGTCTCCGGGAAAATGGTGTGCTCCTTGAGGCCGATGGTGATGTTGCCCATTTCGTCAATCGCTTTGGGAGAGACGCCGCGGAAGTCTCGGGTGCGCGGGAGAGCGATGTGAATGAGCTTGTCCATGAAGTCAAACATGCGCGCCCCGCGCAAGGTCACCTGCAGGCCGACCGTGTCGCCCTCGCGCACCTTGAAGGCGGCGATGGAGAGGCGCGCGCCGCGCGCCGCAGGCTTCTGCCCCGTAATCTTCGCGAGACGGTCCTCAATAATTTCAAGCTGTTTCTTATCGCGCTTCTTCCCGACGCCCGAAGACACGATGACCTTCATAATGCGCGGGCTCTGCATCGGGCTCGTGTAGCCGAAGGCTTCCGCGAGTGCGAGATAGGCGGACTGCTGGCGTTGTTTGGTGATGGAAGACATATTTATTTTTCTACGCGCGCGACGTTAGAGACGTGTATCGGCCGGGACTTTTCAATAATTCGGCCGACCTTGCCTGATGTGCCCTTCATATGGCGCTTATAGAGCGCGACGCCCTCCACGATGACGGAGCCTTCGCGCGGGAACGCGCGCAGAACGACGCCGGACTTCCCTTTGTCTTTTCCCGATATCACTCTCACTTTGTCGCCTTTTTTGATTTTCATAAAAATTTTATACCACTTCCGGCGCGAGCGACACGATGGAGTGCCAACCGCGTTCCGAGAGCTCGCGCGGCACGGGGCCGAAGATGCGGTTGCCCTTTGGCGCCATCTCCTTGCCCTGCTTCTCTATAAGCACAACTGCATTCTCGTCAAAGCGGATATAGGAGCCGTCCTTGCGCGCGAACGGGTTGACCTGCCGTACGACGACGGCGCGGTAGATGTCCTTCTTCTTCACGGCCTTCCTTGGAGCGGCGGTCTGGATGGAGACGACGACCGTGTCGCCGATGCCGGCGTAGCGGCGATGGCTCCCGCCGAGCACCTTGAAGATGCGCGCGACCTGACCGCCGGAATTATCTGCAACAGAAACGATGGATTGAGGTTGTAGCATAAGCGTTTTCTTAGTGAGTCAGCGAACTTAGTAAACGCTTACCCGCCTGCATTTTCCCGGATACAGAGTGTATACCACTGACGAAGCAGTTCGTAAATAAAGGTTCAACTTTTAGATTTGTGTTCATGGGTTGAAAATGCGGTCGGGTTAGGATTTCATAGTCGCTTCGCTCGTTGAAATCCTAAAGCGCTTCAGTTTGGAAATGGGGCGCGTCGCGACAATCGTGACCGTATCGCCGACCTTCACTGTGTTGCCGGGGTCGTGCGCGAGATACTTCTTGGAACGCACGAAGTACTTCTTGTACTTCGCGTTCTTCACGTAGCGGTCCACCTTGACCGTGGCCGTGTCTTTCATCGCCGCCTTTACGACGACGCCGATAAATGTCTGTTTACGAGAAGCGTTTTGTTCCATATATTATTTCGTGGCTCAGCTTCTCGAGGACTGCTCGGTGAGTACCCGAGCGATCGTCCTGCGGAGCTTCTTCGGAGCGCTCGGGTCCTTGGCGCGCGCGCCGGCGGCAGAAAAGCGCTCGGTGCGGAACGTCTCGCGCGTCTTCAAGAGGAGCTCGGCAAGCTCCTGGTTGGTTGTGGCCGTCATTGTTTCTTTTTTTGTCATACAAATGATAGAAAAGCAAACTTAGCGGACGATGATTGAAGTCTTTACCGGCAGTTTCATCCCCGCCTGGCGCAGATGCGCGCGCGCGATATCGTCGGGCACGCCGTCAAGTTCAAAGAGTACTCGGCCCGGACGTACTTCAAAGACGTAGTGCTTCGGGTCGCCCTTGCCGCTCCCCATGCCGACCTCGGCCGGCTTGGCGGTCACGGGACGGTCGGGGAAGATACGTATCCAGAGCTTCCCCGTCTTCGCGGTCGCGCGCGTGAGCACCTTGCGCGCGGACTCAATCTGGTTGCTCGTCACGCGCGCGCTCGTGAGCGCCTTCAATCCGAAGGAGCCAAAGGCGACCGACGTGCCGCGCGTCTCCGGACGATTCAGGCGCTTATCGCTCTTGCGCTGTGTCTGCCACTTGCGGTGTTTTACTTTTTTAGGGAACAGCATAGGAAATTATGAGAACTTGACCCGCTGCGCTTGAGCTTCAGCGAGGCGAACCGGCGTCTTCTTGTCCTGATACACGTTCCCGCGATAGATCCATACCTTAATGCCGATGACGCCGTACGGCAGATACGCCTGCTCATGCGCGAAATCAATGTCCGCACGGAACGTCTGAAGAGGGATGCGCCCCTTCTTGAGCTCCTCCTTGCGGCTCATCTCTGCGCCGCCGAGCCTCCCCGAGAGCGCGATACGCACGCCCTCTATCTCTCGCGCGGCGATGACCTTCTCTACCGTCTGCTTCAGCACGCGGCGAAACGGCATCCGCTTCTCCAGCCCTTCGGCAACCATATAGGCGACAACGGCGGCATCCGTCTCCGGCTGGCGCACCTCGTTGATATCAAACTTGAGTACGCGGCGGTCTGTCGGCGCTACCGTATGCACGACACCGGCGAGTTCTTTGCGGAGCTTGACCGAGTTCTCGCCCGAACGGCCGATGACTAGCCCGGGACGCGCGGTGGAGAGGATGACACGCAACTCATTTGCGGAGCGTTCTATCTCAATGCCGCTCGTGTAGGTGCCGCGCAGGCGCTTTGTGAGGAAACGGCGAATCGTCTCATCCACCTTAATATTCTCGCGGTAGCTCTTGGAGTCCGCGGCGAACCAGCGGCTCTTCCAGTCTCGGATGATGCCGAGGCGGTGTGCGTAGGGATGTACGATGTGGGTCATACGCTGGATTACGGAGTACGGAAGTCGGAGGTCGGAGAATTCTTCTTTCTGATTTCTGATTTCTGATTTCCGAGCTCCAGTGTTATTCGGCTCTTGCGGCGGCGGATCAAGGACGCGCGGCCGAAGGCTCTCGGCATGTACTTCTTCAACATACCGGCGCTCTCCACCGTAATGTTCTTGACGATGAGATTTTCAAACTTCTCCTTTCCGCCGGAGGCGGATCCGCCTTCGGCGGACGCGCTCGCGGCCGCGCTCTTGATGAGTTTCGCGACGGGCGCGGCGGCGCGCTTCGAGAGGAACTGGAGCGCGGCGAGTGCAGCGGGCACCGACTTACCCTTCACGAGGTCAGTGACCAGGCGGACCTTGCGCGGCGTCTGATTATGGCTCTCTAAAGTTGCGCTTGCCCCGTTAGAAATTAACTCTTGGGAGGTTGTGGTTCGTTTATTCTTCTGTGTCGGTTTCGTGTCCATATTTCTAACGGGGTTATTTCGCGGCTGGCGCGGCGGCGGCAGGAGCCTTGGCGGCCTGTGCGGCCGCGATCTCGGCCTCCTGCTTCTTCGCTTCCATCTCTTTCTGCATCTTGCCGCCGTGGCGCAGAAACTTCTTGGTCGGCGAGAATTCGCCGAGACGATGCCCCACCATCTCCTCGGAGACGAGGACGTCTATATGCGACTTGCCGTTGTGGACGCCGAAGGTGAAGCCGACCATCTCGGGACTTACCTGGCTCCGGCGCGCCCACGTGTTAATCACGCCGGTGGAGGCCGGTTTCTTGTCTTTGACCTTCTTCAGGAGCTTGACGTCCACGAAGGGTCCTTTTTTTAGCGACCTACTCATGAGTGTAATTAAAAATCCGCTACGCGCGGTAGTTCAAACATACACGAAGTCATTTGCAAAGTCAAACATACCGTCCAAAAACACCCTCATAAATCCTAATCAATTCCAGAACCTTGACAAATCGTGTATTAAACGTACAGGCGGTTCCCGGAGGAAACCGCCTTGTTACTTTAGTGACTTGGTCTTCGCCGACTTATCCTTTTTTCTGGGGAGGTGGACCGAGCCATAGGAATCTGCCCGAGCCATGGCGCACAAACGACTGACCAAGCAGAACCATGCTGTAATTGGCTCGGGCTCGGATTTCTTGCTGCACGGCCACATCTTCGGGGCTATTTCGATGTACACAACGCGATTTCTTTTTCGTCATGATATTCCTTCCCTATGAATGGATGGATCGGATGCTACTTCCAACATAAAGTGTACCACCAATACAAAAATCCACCAACTCGTCGGTGGATTTTCGTATTGTAAAATTAGCCCTTGCGGTTCTTGCCGACCTTGCGGCGGGAGATGATGAAAATATTGCTTTCTAAAAAGAAAGAGGGTATCTTTGAGCCAGACAGTAACCGCTAAGGAGGACAAGATGTCCACGCTACAAGGTATCAGGATACTCTACCCGTACGCCAGAGGTGACTTCGAGAATGCGTACAAAGGAACAATTCCCTCTGAGTTGGTGAATTACGCGCCTACAACGGGCGAAGTGACCCGCCGATACGGACGGAAGGTCATCGTTGTCACCGTTCCGACGGCTACGCATGGTTATTTCGTGCCCGGAGGTCATGCGGGAGTGAATACACCACATTTCAAGTATGGCCTTGGTGTCGGGAAAAACGTGTTGGAGATGATTGACCTCGAGGGAAATCTCATCGCACGAAATTATTGGCTCTGTATTGCCTGCTTCCGTCTTGCTGGGAAAATGGGAAAATCGCGCTTTGGTCCTGGCTTCTGGAACGAAAAGGACGGCGGAGCCATATTTCTAGTGAGGAGGGTTCAATGTTCGACTTGCTCGCACACATGGGCAATCAGAACCTTCACTTACTCGGAACTGTAAGCGGATGTGGGAGCACAGTGCCGAAGCCGCGTTCGCGCGGCTTTCTCTTTTTAAATGACGGGTTATGCTCTGCGGCTCTTGCCGACCCCCAACACTCGAGGACGAGTGACGGGGCATGCTTTGCGGCTTACCCTTTCCGATTTTTACCGACTTTTCTACGCGTAATGATAAAAGGATTGGAGTACTTTTTCGGCGTGCGGGTCTTCTGACCCTTGCCGGAGGGCTTGCCCCACTTCGTCTTGGCACGGCGTAGCCCGCGACCCTGGCGCCCTTCGCCGCCGCCGTGCGGGTGGTCTACCGGGTTCATCGCCGTGCCGCGCACGGTGGGGCGGATGCCCATCCAGCGGCTACGGCCGGCCTTGCCGATAACGACGAGATTGTACTCCTCATTGCCGACGGCGCCGATAGAGGCGGAGCAGAGGTCAGAGACCTTGCGTATCTCGGTTGAAGGGAGCTTCACCTGCGCGTAGCCGGCGTCGTGCGCGACCACCTCGGCGAAGTTGCCTGCCGAGCGCACGAGGGAGGCGCCCGCGCCCGGGGAGAGCTCTATGTTGTAGATAAACGTGCCGACCGGAATCTTCCCGAGCGGGAGGCGATTGCCGACAGTGAGCGAGACATTCTCGCCGACGACGAAGGTGGAGCCGACCTTCATCTCCTTGGGCACAATGACGTAGCGGCGCGCGCCATCCTTATAGAGCGCGAGCCCGATAAAGGCGGAGCGGAACGGGTCATACTCAACGGTCTCTATTCTCGCTGGAATATTTTTCTTATCGTAGGCGAAGTCTATGTCGCGGAAACGCTTCTTGTGTCCGCCCCCTTGGTGGCGTGTCGTGATGCGTCCGAAGGCGTTTCGCCCGCCCTGACTGCCCTTCCTCTCCAAAAGCGGCTTATGCGGCGCATCGCCCGAGAGCAGCTGCTTATACGGCAGGGTGGACATATGGCGCCGGCTCTTGGAGGTTGGTTTGTAGGTTTTCATAAAATAGGCGCTAGGCATTAGGCGAACTGAATAGAGTCGCCTTTGTTGAGGTAGACATAGGCCTTGCGGCGTGCGGCGCGGACGCCCTCACCGCGGCGCGTGCGGAGCGCCTTATGCTTCCCGGGCAGATTAACTATCCGAATTTTGCGCGGTTCAACCTTGTAAATCTCTTTAATGGCGCCGGCGATGTCGGCCTTCGTCGCGCGCGTCGGCACCGCGAAGGTGTAGACGCCCTTCTCGGTCGCGATGAGCGCCTTCTCCGAGAACCACGGCGCGCGGATAATCTCGTGAGCTACTCCCGCGGCGAAGCCTTGGCGAAGCAGGGGCTTTTTTATTTTCTTTCTTTTTGGTGCCAAAAATTGCCATACAGTATTAATTATTTTCCACCAGAGGCGGATCCGCCTTTGGCGGAAGATTTCGCACGGGCGAGAAGTAGTTTGAACGCCGCTTCCGGATTCTCAATAATGAGATATTTGTGCGTGAGCACATCAACCGGATTAAGACTGCGGATTTCTTCAGTCGCGACGCCCTGCAGATTGCTGAAGCTCTTAATTGCATTGGTGTCATGCGAGCCGAGTGCGACGAGCGCAGAGTTTGAGCCCTTGCTCGAGAGCAATTTCGCCTTCGCCGCTTTTGAAAGCGCGACGAGAGCGCCGAGCGCCTCCTTTGTCTTCGGCGCGGCGAAGGCGAACTGGTCAACGAAGATAACCTCGCCGTCCTTGGCCTTGCGCGAGAGCACCGAGAGGAGCGCGCCGATGCGCATCTTCTTATTAATCTTCTCGCTGTAATCGCGCGTGGAGCGGGGACCGAAGGTCACGCCGCCGTGGCGCCAGATGGGAGAACGCGTGGAGCTGTGGCGCGCCTGGCCGGTGCCTTTCTGCTTCCACGGCTTCCTGCCGCCGCCCGAGACCTCGGCGCGGTCCTTGGTATGCGCGCGGTTCTGACGGAGGTTGGCCTGCATCGCGGTGGTCACTTGGTGCACAAGGTCGCTCTTCCATGACACGCCGAAGAGTGCTTCAGGAAGCGCGATAGTGCCGACCTTCTTCCCTTCCATAGAGAAAATAGGCGCCTCGGCAGGGGAGCCAGCATGAGGAAAATCGGTAGTTAGACTTGGCCGAGCGGCCCGGAGCGCGACCGATTTTGCTCGTGCCGGCGATGCTGTCTTCTTCGTAATCTTTTTTGCAGTAGCCATAGTATTCAAATTTACGCACTTACTACCTCCAACAAAGTGCCGCGGCGACCGGGCACCGCGCCGCTCACGATAAGCTTGCCCGCCAAGGCATCAACGACGAGCACCTTGAGATTCGTCACTGTCACGCGGTCGCTACCCATCCTGCCGGCCATGCGCATGACAGTGACGAATCTCAAGGTGCTTCTGGCCATGGCTGCGCGGGCCGCCGTGGAAGCCGTGGCGCTTCACCACGCCCGCGAAGCCCTTGCCCTTGGTGAGGCCCGATACCTGTACGACATCGCCGACGGCAAATACTGATGCGTCAATTGTTGAACCGACCTCTGCAGAGTCATCAGTTCTAAATTCGCGAATGTCCGTGTAACCCTTGCCCTTCGTATGCCCCAAAATTGCTTTTGAGATATTCTTTGTCCGGCGAACGCCCGCACCGACCTGCACGGCAGAATATGCATCCTTGCCCTCCTTTGTCTTCACAGCTGTCACCGTCACCGGGTCAGCCGCGAGGATAGTCCCCGCGCGGGCGCGGCCATCCTCCCCGAATACTCGGGTCATTCCTTCCTTTTTTGCCAATATAAACTTCATGTAAAAATTAAATGCGCCAATAATGGCGCTGGGTCATACAACCCTTTGCCATAGATCCAGTCGTTAGACCGTACTTAGCGTTAGAGGCACTCTACCCTACCCCTCCAAAAGATGCAAGAAAAACACACGAACGCCCTTTGGGACAAGTAAAGAGGTTCGACCTCTTTACTTGTCCTTCCCTCCAAAAGATGCAAATCCTACCGATAAGTGTAGTATGCCCTTCAGACAATACTGAGGAGGTACTATGAAATACCTTTTGTTCTGCTTGAAGTGGTTCTTCCTGATTTTCGTCCCTCTATTTAGCCCTGCTCTTATCGCGGCTGGCGCTTACATGCTCTGGAACAGTTGGGGCGATCCGAAAAAGGTCCTTGAGTCCGTAGTCCTGGTCGCCATAGGATTCATCGTTTGGTACAGGGAAGGTGGATTCGTGGGGTGGAGACCGAGCGAGTTCAAGGCGTTTAAACGAAATTGGGAGAAATTCTTCTGAACCTGACTCAAGATGCAAAGCGCCGCGGAAGTTTCCGCGGCGCTTTAATCTTGGTCGTCTTTGTTAGACCATCTTGACGTCGATTGTAACGCCGGAGGGTAAATTGAGGTTCGTGAGGGCCTCTATCACCTTCGGCGAGGGGTTCATGATATCAATGAGACGCTTATGGATGCGCATTTCAAACTGCTCGCGCGCGTCCTTGTAGACGAAGGTTGAGCGGTTCACTGTCCAACGCTTGATCTCTGTCGGGAGCGGCACGGGGCCGACCACGACGGCGTCAAAGCGCGCGGCGGTGTCCATTATCTGCTTCACCGACATGTCCAGAATCTTGTGCTCATACGCCTTCACGCGGATACGGAGCTTGTGCTCCACTGCTGGAACAGCAGGAGCGGTGGCTTTCTTTTTTGGAATCGCTTTTGCGCGCGGCGTAGCCGCGCGCTTGGGCGCTACTTTTTTAGTTGTCTTGGCTTTTGCCTGCCTGCCGGCAGGCAGGGCTTTTGTTGCCGTTTTTGTTGGCATTGTTATTAGTTTGAACTTGGCTGTTGATTGTCCAAAAATTACGCAGTAATTTTTGTCACCACTCCCGCGCCGACGGTCTTGCCGCCCTCGCGGATAGCGAAGCGCTGTTGCTCTTCAAGCGCGACCGGCGCGACGAGCTTCACTTTGAAGGTGACCGTGTCGCCCGGCATCACCATCTCCTTGCCCTCGGCGAGCGTCACTTCTCCTGTGACGTCCGTGGTGCGGATATAGAACTGCGGCTTGTAGCCGGAGAAGAACGGCGTGTGGCGTCCGCCCTCATCCTTGCCGAGAATATAAACCTCGGCGTCAAAGTCGGTGTGCGGAGTAACCGAACCGCTCTTGGCGAGCACCTGCCCGCGATGCACATCTTCTTTCTTCGTACCGCGCAGAAGCACGCCGGCATTGTCGCCCGCCTGGCCCTCCTGCAACTGCTTGTTGAACATCTCAATGCCGGTGACGGTAGACTTGGCTGTTGGCTTAATGCCGACAATCTCAACTTCCTCGCCAACCTTGACCTGCCCGCGCTCGATACGGCCGGTAACCACGGTCCCGCGGCCTTCAATAGAGAAGATGTCTTCAATCGGCATAAGGAAGGGCTTCGTGAGCTCGCGCTCGGGCATATCGAAGTACGTGTCCATCGTATCCACCAGCTCCTTAACCTTGGCCGCATACTCCTCGGTCACGGCCTTGGCGTCGAGCGCCTTAAGGCCTGAACCGCGGATAATCGGCGTATTCACGCCGTCGTAGCCCTGCTTGGTGAGGAGCTCGCGAATCTCCTCCTCCACGAGGTCAATGAGGTCTGCCTCGGCGACCATATCTACCTTGTTGAGGAAGACGATGAGCTTCTTCAATCCCACCTGCTTGGCGAGGAGGATGTGCTCGCGTGTCTGGGGCATCACGCCGTCGGTCGCGGCGACCACGAGTACTGCTCCGTCCATTTGGGCGGCGCCGGTAATCATGTTCTTGATGTAGTCGGCGTGTCCCGGTGCATCGATGTGCGCGTAGTGGCGATTCGGAGTTTCATATTCCGAATGGTGGAGCGCAATAGTAATACCGCGCGCCTTCTCTTCAGGCGCACTGTCAATCTTATCAACGCCTTCCACACGGGCGCTGTATCCCTCTGCAGTGAGCATTGAGAGCACATGCAGGATGCCGGCGGTGAGCGTCGTCTTGCCGTGGTCAACGTGGCCGATGGTGCCGACGTTCATGTGCGGCTTCGCACGATTAAATTCTGCCATAGTTAGAAATTAAATTCGAAGCACGAAGCATCAAATTCCAAACAAGCACCAAATTCAAAAGGTTTAAAATTTCAAATTTAGAATTTGTTTCGGATTTCGATATTGGGATTTCGTGCTTATTGCTAATAATTCCGACCGAGTCGGAAAACACTCCGGCTCGCCACTAGTAACAGCAGAAAGCCAAAGAGCGACGCCAAGATGCGTTACCTATAAATGTACCCGAGCCTCGTGCAAAACGCAAGTTGCCTATTGGATATGATATAGCACTCGTGCTAGTCTTTAAGAGATTATGGAAATATTTATTGGTTTAATTTTAGCAATTCTAGGAGTTCCACTTTTTGTAGCTGGAGTCTCTATGTTCATTAAGTCAGACGAATGGTTTCCCCTCATCAAAGCAGTGTTGGTAATTATTGTCGGTTCTTTCTTATCTTTGATATCCTTCGCGTACCTAGGCGACGGATTTAATTTCTAATCCCCAAATTCTACCACCAATCCAGACCCGAAACGCAAGTCGGGTTAATCTGCATGGAACAGTCCTATGTATCCTGCTATTCTTCAACGGTCAGTCCTATGCGCTCCGGCGAGCGGACGGTCTCTATCGCATATCGCGCGAATTGTTCTATATCGCCCAGATCGCAGGTAACGATACGGTAAAGCTCCTGTGGCGTTATCTCATCGTAGAAATGCACGAGACGATTACGGTACCCTGCCATTTTCACCAAGCGATTCAGAGCGAACTCCTTATCCACCACGCCTTTATCGCCCAAGGCGCGTGCTATTTCTTTAATCGTCTTCGGCCGTTTCCCCGGAGCGTACGGAAAGCGGGAAATAATATGCCCCGCAATATCAAACATCGCTTCCAACGCACGGCGAAGATGATGCTCGGCCACGGCGAATTCTCTCGGATCACCGGCGAACTGTTCTGCAGATAACCGTTCCCCGATGGTGTTCAATACCGACAAGGCTTCACGCATCAGAGCGAGCTTCGATTCTATCTTCGTTCTCGAAAGCGGTACCTTATACATATTTAAGCCGGCGCGAACGCGGCAAACGTTGCTTCCTCATAGACATTCCGTAGATGTTGGTACTCATCGTACCGTTTTATAACGCCTTCCTCATATGCCAAGCGGGACTTCGGGTCCGTCTCGAACAAGACGATGCCATCAATGGCGCTCATTTCCAGAGCGGCATTCGCGAATTGTAGAAATGACAGATCAGGATGCTGGCCGTCAGGCAGGTCTGGCAGATATTCGGACAGTATTGCATACAGTGCTTGATACGTTTCCAATTGATTGCCGGCGATGGTCTTGGGGTCCCTGAAAACAACCCCGACATCATAGTCAGATGCATCATGTGCCGCCCCGAGCGCGCGCGAGCCAAATAGGTACACAATTTCAACCCCAAGCGCACATAAGACGTCTTGATGTTCTCTTGAAAAAGAAATCATGCGCGGATTATACCATAAATGTCTGCGTTATACTGTAGTCATGCGTAAACGAACAAAAATGAAACGACATTCCTGTGCGCTCTGCAAGCCACACAAAATGTGTGGCGACTGCAGGTGGACAGAAAAAGAATTATTCCGTCTCAAAGAATTCGAGCGCGAACGCAAATCTTTACTCGGTTGAATCACTTTACCTTAATTTATCCTATAGACGATGCTAAGGTAAAGTGAAATTTGCAGTTTAGAAAAGAAAAAGCGGAGGGGGTTCCTCCGCTTGATGACATGCGCGGCTTCGTCGCGCGCTATTTCTTGTTGGCGATGACCTTCTTGACCTTCTTCTTGGCCTTCACTTTCTTGGCGCCCGGCTTGGCGGCGGTCTTGGTCTTGCCGTCGCCCCAGAACTTTCCGAGGCGCTCGTCCCACATGTCGCCGCCACACTTCGGGCAGGACGGAACGGCCTGCGTGCTCATAGATCTCCCTGGTG
>Ga0075904_135_pt1 | contig 18551 bp, 25 predicted proteins | sample RifGroA1_FD_68323 | JGI IMG/M metagenome (GOLD analysis project Ga0075904, IMG submission 68323) | Parcubacteria bacterium GW2011_GWA1_54_9
TGAAGGGGGAAACAGCAGTTCGCGAAGAGGGGCTTAAGCGTATCGCTCACGTGCTCGGGTTAGAACTCATAGAATTCCTGGGCGCAGCGGGATATACCGAGATCGATGACTCTGCGAGCGAAAGTCCATTTGCTGATGTCGAAAGACTTCTGCGTGCGCTTAGCAGTTTCGGCGTGACAAAGAAGCACATCGAAAGTGTCAGTAGCGACGGTCAACGTGCAAAAGCTCTTGCCCGAGTGATCATGCATCTGGCAGAAAAACCAACCTCCGTCGTGATTCAGGTTATCAGTTCATAGGAAGAAGATATGGACAGGCCTGACTTGTTTACAACGCCCGACAGAAATCACCCAATGATTCTGTCGAGCGATTTCTTTTTGTCCCCACGCAACTCTAGTGTTCCATAACACTAACGACCGCGTGAGACATGGAACAACAGTTGCGACGTATCAAAACAATACTACGGTCGTATATAAGTTTTGATAAGAAATATAAGGAATGCCCTATGCAGAAATTAAATGCGCGGGAGGTCGACGGTGGAGGCGACTTCGGAGAGGGAGGTGGTGCCAGCGAGCGCTTTGAGGACTATAAATGGGGTTTATATAAAAAAATTGATATTTCTTTAATGGAGTGCTATAGAAGTATGGGGTAGTGTCTGTCTGAAAATTTTAAGGAGAGGTTCCATGAGCGCAATATTGAAAAGGAAGATATTCGGGACGCCAATTTTGGTCCCCGGAGACACGATTGTCGAAGTCGAGTTGAGCTACGATGTCCGTGGCTTCTATAACGATGGGACGCCGTTATTTCGGCTAGGCGTCCTCGTCAAGTTGAGCCACGCGAACTTCGAACATAGGAGTCAGAAATTCACAGCGGAGTTTTCGTTCATTGGCTCAGCTCCATTTGGTCGCCCGAAGTCTCTCAACCAAAGGACAACACCAGAGCTCGAGCGTGCGGTCGCCGCAGTCGTGAAGGCTTTCCGCGGAGTAGACAGTTTGGTGCTCGACGCCTATCAAAAAGGGGAAGAGATTACATACCAGATATTGAAGGAGTTCTTTAATAAGAACTATAAGAAGTGCAAAGAAGGCAATTTTATTCTCGACCGTCGATAAGACGAATCGACGAATCTTGGAAGGAAATGAAGGGCCGCGGAGCGCATCCACGGCCTTTTATCTTATCGCGGGAGGTCGACGGTGGAGGCGACTTCGGAGAGGGAGGTAATACCAGAGAGAGCTTTGAGGACACCATCTTGGGCCATCGTGAGGTAGCCCTGCTTGCTCGCGAACTTCGCGATCTCGTGGTCGGGCGGGTTGTCGCGGAGGAAGGTCGCGAGCTCGTCATCCATGAAGATGGCTTCAAAGAGGCCGACGCGCCCTTTGTAACCGGTGTCGTCAGGATTCGTGGTGTCCGGTTCCCACACCGTTTCTATTTTTTCAGGAACCAACGATTTATCGGCGAGCGTTTCAAATACTTTTGCAACCATTTTCTTCTCTTCGTCGGTGAGCGGCCTCTCCTTTTTCGTATCCGGATTCAATTTGCGCACCAACCGTTGCGCCATAGAGACCGTGATGGCCGAACCGAAGGACTTCGGGTTGGCACCGAGGTCGGCGAGGCGAGGATAGGTGCCGGCCGCGTCGTTGGTGTGGAGTGTGGAGAAGACAAAATGGCCGGTGAGCGCGGCCTGGATGGCGATGTCGGCCGTCTCGCCGTCGCGAATCTCGCCGACCATGATGATGTCCGGGTCCTGGCGCACGATGGACTTAAGTCCCTCGGCGAAGGTATATTTATTCCCTTCCACCTGCGTCTGTACGATGCCATCCAGATGGTATTCAACAGGGTCCTCAATGGTAATTATTTTTATTTCCGGCGCGTGAATCTCGCGGAGAAACGAATAGAGCGTCGTCGTTTTGCCGCTCCCGGTCGGCCCGGTGGTGAGTAACATGCCGTTAGAACGCCGTATCTCTGTTTCAAGGCGTTTCAGGAGTTTCGGATGGATACCGAGTTCCTTACACGAGACGCGTATCGTCTCGGGGTCAAGAAGACGGAGCACGATAGATTCGCCATTATTACCCGGGATGAAGGAGGCGCGTATCTCAATCTGACTCTCACCTTTTGTAATGCTGAAGCGGCCATCCTGCGCCCGATTCGCGATGTTGAGCTTCACCCCCGAGAGGAGCTTGATGCGCGAGTTGAGCTGGTGGTAGGTGGCGGGGTCGAAGAGATACGCGTCGGCCAAGACACCGTCAATGCGGAGGCGCAGGAGAGCCCCCTCTTCTCGCGGCTCAAGGTGGATGTCAGACGCGCGCAGTGCAAACGCTCCCGCGACGACGACTTCAAGGATGCGCGAGACACGGTCAAGCTCTTTTCCCGCCGTCGCGGCGTCGAGCGACTGCTTCAGAGCATCGCGTGTCATGCTCTCCTTCGCAAGTCTCGCGAGCGTTTCTGGAGCGAGAGCGAAGACTCCCGCCCGCGACTTCGTCGCGAGCGATAAATCGCTGTATCGGGAGAGAGCCTTCTCAATGCTCTTTTTGGACACGAGAAACCCCTTTATAGTAAATCCGTTGCTCTTAAGATTTTCTACAAGTTTCGCGTATGCCGGATTATTCGGATTATGAACCGCGACAGAGAGCGCCCTCGCCGTCTTCGCGAACGCTGCCGTTTCGGCCTCCCGCGCATCTCTCTCGGGAATAACGCGGAGCGCGTCGCTGTCTATATCGTGTTGAGAGAGGTCCACATAGCCCATGCCGTATTTATCGGAGAGGATGTGCGCGAGGTCCTCTTCTTCCCGCTCGCGTATCTCGGCGAGTTTCTTCGTTTCGCTCGTCGTATCAAACGGTAAATCCATGCGGGTATAATAACACCAGAATACGGGCTCCCCTGTGGCGCTTGACAAAGCGTCCATTTGGGCGTATGCTTAACAGCGTCAATCAATGGGAGAGAGTCATGAGAAACGTGCTTTTTGCTCTTTTCGTCGCCATGCTACTGGGCGGGTGCATAGTTGTTCCGATTGGCCCTCCCGGTACGTACCGGGAGCAAGTCCAGACCCAGTCTGGACAGACCATAACCACGACTACCATTTGGTTTTCTACGCCTTCGGGGTGCTGTTTTGGGCCGGTATACGGCCCGCCGGTGTACTACCCTAGTTATGGCTACGGTTACAGCTATCGCGGCGGGTGGCGTCGCGATGGTAAATGGTGGCGCTGGTGAAACCGCGTGCGTCTGACTCCCTCGGAGGCAGGCGCACTTTCATTTTCGGCGGTACAATTACCCTCAATGGAGAAGGCGATCCGGACGCTCGTAGAGCTGGAGGCAGAGGCCGCGCGCTTCGTGCGCGGCCTCGCGCGCGGCCTCGCGTCCCGCGAGCGAGGCGCGACCTTCGTCACGCTTCAAGGAGAGCTCGGAGCAGGGAAGACGGCCTTCACCCAGGCGGTCGCGCGAGCCCTCGACGTCACAGAGACAGTGACCAGCCCCACGTTTGTGCTTGAAAAAATTTATTTGTTAAACGGGCGACAATTCAAACGGCTCATCCATATTGACGCGTACCGTTTAGAAAAAGCCGGCGACCTCGCTCCGCTCGGCTTTGATGAGCTCGTACAAGACGCAGGGAATCTCATTTTGCTTGAATGGCCGGAGAAAGTGAGTGACGCACTTCCCATTCCTGCTGTGCGAATTTCTTTTGTCGCACACACAGACGGTTCTCGCACGATTACGTATGATTAAAAAAGCTTCAAGCAAGAAACGCATTGTACTCTTAGATACGCACGCGATTATCCATCGCGCGTACCACGCGCTCCCCGAGTTTACCGGCCCCTCGGGCGCGCCCACGGGCGCCTTGTACGGCCTCGTCGCTATGCTGCTTAAGATTATTACTGACCTGAAGCCAGACTACCTCGCCGCCTGTTATGACTTAGCGAAGCCGACCATCCGCCACGAGGCCTACGAGAGCTACAAGGGCACGCGCGCGAAGCTTGACGACGCGCTCACGCTCCAGCTCGGAGAATCACGAAAAGTTTTTGAAGCTTTTTCCATCCCTCTGTATGAGCGAGAAGGATTTGAAGCAGACGATCTTCTCGGCACCATTGCGCACGAGCTCGCGGTAGAGAAACACATTGACGTCATCATCGCCTCGGGCGATATGGATACCCTCCAGCTCGTTGACGACGAACGTGTTCGTGTCTACACGCTCAAAAAGGGCATCAATGACACCATTCTCTACGATGAAAAGAAGGTCGTGGAGCGATTCGGCTTTTCGCCAACGCTCATTCCCGACTGGAAGGGGCTTCGCGGCGACCCCTCTGACAACATCAAGGGCGTTCCGGGCATCGGCGAGAAGACGGCGACCGACCTCATCACCGGCTTCGGCGGTATTGAAAAAATATATGCGGCCTTGAAGAAGAAAAACGGCGAAGAAATTTTTCTGAAAAAGGGCATCAAGGCACGCGTCATCGGGCTATTGAAAGAGCACGAAGAAGACGCGCGGTTCTCTAAATCGCTCGCGACGATACGACTGGACGCACCCATCGCTTTCACACTCCCCGAGAAGCCGTGGCGCGAAAATATTGAGATACAAAAGATGTTCGCGATGTGCGCTGAATTCGGCTTCAGAACCCTCAAAGAGAGAATCAAGACGATGTTCGCAAGCGGGCAAGAAGGAAGGACGATTGAACTTGTACCTGAAGAGAAGGTGGACCAGGCCCGTCTTACAAAAGCGAAGATAAAACTCTGGCTTCTCGCATCGGACTTTACGAACCCCACGCTCGACGATGTTCTCGCTTACACAAAGAAGCATTCACTCGATGAGGCTGATGCAGTGCTCACCACGTCAATTCATGAGACCGGCAGGTTACGCGAGGTATATGAAAATATAGAGAAGCCACTTATCCCCATCGTGCGCCGCATGGGCGAGCATGGCGTCCTTATAGACCCTGCTGTTCTTAAATCTCTTGCGAAAGAGTACAGAACAGAACTTGAAAAGATTGAGAAGCGCATCTACAAATCGGCGGGACACGAGTTCAATGTGAGCTCCCCCAAACAGCTTGGCGAAGTGCTCTTTGACGAGCTCAACATTGTTCCGGAGAAGATGAAGAAGACGGCCGGTGGCCAGCGCTCCACGCGCGAGAGCGAGCTGGAAAAGATGCGCGATATGCATCCGATTATCTCTGACATCCTTGAATACCGCGAATTGAAGAAGCTCCTCGGGACGTATATTGAAAACCTCCCAACGATGCTCGATTCTGGCAACCGCCTCCACGCCGAGTTCCTTCAGACCGGCGCCGTCACCGGCCGCATGGCCTCGCAGAACCCCGGTCTTCAGAACATTCCGCTCCGGAGCGAGCGCGGGAGAGCGATACGCCACGCTTTCGTCGCTTCAAAGGGATTCTCGCTCGTCTCCCTGGATTATTCCCAGATAGAATTGCGGCTCGCGGCGATACTCTCCGGCGATAAAAAATTGTGCGACATCTTCAAGAATGGCCGCGACGTGCACCAAGAGGTCGCGGGAATGGTTTTCGGTGTTGCACACGATAAGGTTGACTACGAGATGCGCCGGCGGGCCAAGATTATCAACTTCGGCATCCTCTACGGCATGGGCGTCAACGCGCTCCGAGTCCAGCTCGGGAGCACCACTGCCGAGGCGCATAAATATCTGGAGGATTATTTCAGCACATTCAAAACGCTCTCCGAATATCTGGAACGGACAAAAGGATTCGCGCGCAAGCACGGCTACACCGAGACCTTGTTCGGCCGCCGCCGGCAGTTCCCGGAGATGAAATCGTCTCTGCCGTATGTGCGCGCACAGGCCGAACGCATGGCCATTAACGCGCCTCTGCAGGGCACGCAGGCCGACATCATCAAGTTCGCAATGGTGCGCATAGACGAGATGCTCAAAAAGGAGAGAGCAGATGAGGACGCCTATCTGCTCCTGCAGGTGCACGATGAACTTGTGTACGAGATACGCGCGGAGCGCGTCGCGGAACTCTCTGCGAAAATAAAAGAAATTATGGAATCCGTCCTGGACGGGCGCCTACCTGCCAGCAGGCAGGTCCCCATCACCGTCGTGCCAAAGGCCGGTCCTAACTGGGGAGAAATGAGTAAAATATAAGAACATGCTGTACCTCTTTTATGGGAGCGATGTAGAAAAAACGCGCACAAAGGCGTTTGAGTGGGTTGCAAAGGCGCGTGTAAAGGAGCCGAACCTCGCGTATGTGCGCCTTGCGCGCGAGGAGCTCACGAGCGCCGCGCTCGAAGACGCGGCGCTCTCGGGTGGGCTCTTCGTGAAGCGGCTCCTCATACTCGTTGACGACCCTTTCCAGAGAAGTGAAGTAGATGAAGAAGCGGAAAGCATTCTTGAAGAGCATATTGATGCGCTCGCCGCCTCCGACAACGCTATCGTCGTCCTCGCACCCAAACTTCCCGCGGCAAAAGCGAAAAAGTTTGTTGCGAAGGCGAAGGTTGAATACAAGTATGACAGAGCCGCTATGCGCGAAGAAGCACGGGGATTTAATAGTGCGCTCGTGAACGCGCTCGCCGTCCGCTCCCGCGAGAAGCTCTGGTTGGAGATTAACCGCGCGCTCCGCGCGGGCGACGCGCCGGAGATGCTCCACGGCCTTCTCCACTGGAAGGCGCGTGACTTGATGGAGAGGGGAGGCAGAAGCTGGAAACCAGAAGAATCGCGCAAGCTCTCTCTGGATTTGATATCGCTTTTACAGGACTCCCGCCGCAAAGGGCTGGATTTATCCGAGTCTCTTGAATGTTTCGCGCTCTCGATTTAGAATCAGATGTATACTGGAGACATGAATAAAAACCTACTAACAGCAATTTCTGCGGCAATTGTCAGCATCGTCTGGGTTTTTCTTGTTTCCAAATTCTCACTGTCTTCTCTACTGCCCCTGTGTTCCTGGGACCCCACAAGATTTAGTTGCTTCCCTATATCGCTTGCAGCTGCATTTCCGTATCTGTTTGGAATTCCAATCTCTGTAATTCTCATTCCAATAATTTTTGGTATTTTTGGGTTTGTCTTCTCTAAGGAAATACGTTTCAGACAGGCTTCCTATTCTTTTGTAATTTCTTTACTTGTTGCAGGGGTTATAATCTTACCAAGTTTTTTTATGGCACAATCTGATATACGAAAAGAGGCAAAAATAGAATGTGAGCGACAACGTCAGGAAACCATCGAAAGTTGGAGGATTCGTCAAGAGACGAATCCAGAGTCTATTAAGAACGTATACATACCGGCCCCGTGTGAATAAGTAAGTTTGTGCGCCCAGTTGGGATCGAACCAACGACCTTCTCCTTAAAAGGGAGCTGCTCTACCGACTGAGCTATGGGCGCGTATTGGTATTTCTACTTCCTACAACCTACCACCTACCACCTGCGCTTTCTAGTAGCTGAATGCATCAACCGTCTTCTTGTTTATGTCAAAGAGTTTTACGATTTTAGTGCCGTCAAAGTCGGGGTCGTTGCGGTGCGCGGAGACGCAACCGTTGTAATTCAGGCGTTGTACGACGAAGTTCCGGCAAGCGACCGAGAGAGTCCGGGGAGGGAAGAGAACCGTCTGACAGCGCGAGAGTCGGTCCACATAATCTATGCAGGTTGCGTCGCGGACGTAATAGTCTCCATAAAACGACACAAGTTCATCCGATGGCGCCGGACAGTTCTGGGGCAAGGAAGGAGAAAATTGTTGGAACGTGCCGAAATACCCGATGCACTTATTCTCGCGGAAGGATGTACCGGTGGGCGAGCGTCCGGACACAAGGATGGCGTGTTCGCCGGGCGCGAGCACGATATCTTGTTGGGGATTCACGATGCCAGAGGTCGGGACCCGCGTCCCCATCGGTATGGCCGCGGCCTTGCCCGTCGCTTCGCTCACGAGTTGCCACCCCGAGATATCGATGGGGACGCCGGCATTCGGCGAGACAGAGAGCTGGACGTACTCATTGCGGGGGTCCGATGAGCTGGCATGTGAGACATAATTGCTCATAGAAACGATGGTGCGGTAGGAAGAAGGAGAGCCGAATGCGATGCCATCGAGAGATGAAGAAATGGATATGCTTGAATCGCCATAACTGCTCCCGCCGCTCGACGACCCGGGGAGAGCGACATGAGATTCGCCGACATTAAAGAATGCGCGCGGGAACTGGAGATACGTCCCGCCGCCGAGCACATCCGGCTGTGCGAGCGACGGACCGGTGAATGAGAGCGGATGGAGCGGCCCGCCAGTCGCCACCCAGATGAGGAATATGAAGACGAAGACTCCTATAAAAAACCACGCATCGTGCATCTCCATAGGGGTATGGTACCAAATTAACCCGACGAGAGAGCCGCCTTGAGCCGCGCATCCTTTCCCGTTATCTTTTCCGGAATGGCCTGCAGTGCCTTCCGCGCTTCGCGCTCGGTATAGCCGAGTGCGACCAGCGTATCAAATACTTCGCCATCTTCGTGCGAGTGTGAACGGGGACCGACCTTGTCGGCGAGTTCAACCAGCATCTTTTCTGCGCTTTTCTTGCCGAGCCCGACGACCTTGGTGAGATACGCGAGGTCGCGCATGCCGACAGCGCCTTCAAGCGCCTCTCGCGGCGCCTTACGCAGTACCGAGAGGGCCGTCTTCGGTCCCACGCCCGAGACCGAGAGGATGAGCTCAAAGAAATCGCGGTCGGCCGCATCGGGAAAGCCGTAGAGCTCCAGCCCGTCTTGTTTCACCGCGAGATGGGTCGCGAGTGTTGCGTCACTGCCGGCAGTGAGCGTCTGGGGAGCGCTCATCCCAACCAACATACCGAAGCCCGCGACCTCTATGATGGCGCTGACGGGCCCCACCGAGAGCACCTTCCCGCGAATCTGCCGAATCATGCCTCCATCATACAGGATTTGCTTTTTCCTTCTACAACCTATAACCTACTCCCTACAATCTGTTTATATGGCTATCACCAGCTCGGCAAAGAAAGCGATACGTTCCTCGGCGAGGAAGCGCGTCTTCAACCTACGCCGCAAGGACGCGCTCCGCGACACGGCCAAGGAGCTCTTGAAGTTGCTTGCCGCGAAAGATGTGAAGGGCGCCGAAAAACTCCTCCCTTCCGCCTACAAGGCGATAGATAAGGCCTGCAAGACCGGCGTTATCAAGAAAAACACGGCCGCTCGCAAGAAATCCCGCCTCGCCCGACACATTGCACGAATGTGACGGGCCTCGCGCTTGCTGTTGCACGCGCCAAAGTCAAGTAGTGCCGCGCACTGCGTAGCTTTAGCGAAGTAGTGCTCCCACGAGGAGTCGGACCTCGATTTCAGGCTTCGGAGGCCTGCGCTCTGTCCGTTGAGCTATGGGAGCGTGTTGCTCACGATACTACAGTTTTGTTTTGTGGTCACAACTCAAAACTTTCCGTCGCAAGTTTTGGTCGCGACCCCGGCTCGCGGTTTTGCAATTGCAAAACATCGCTCCGCCAAGCACATAAGCACAAAACCTGCCGCAGGGCAGGTGTTTGTGTCGTATGTGCTCCCACGAGGAATCCAACCTCGATTACGACCTCCGCAAGGTCGCGTCCTGATCCGTTGAACGATGGGAGCATTACTTATTCTGCATATTTTTGAGCAACCTGTTGCCCAAGCGAGAGCAGTTCTCTTCGTATCGCCCCATCAAAATAATTGATGAAACAGATACCTTGGAAATTTTTCCGAAAACGTCTCTGCACACTTCGTTTTTTAACATAGATTTTGCCAAATTGCGAATTCGGCACCTTGAGAAGTTTTGACCAGAAAGTGATTGCCTCGCGGTGTTTGTGATAGTAATGAAGATGCAATCGAATACGAATCCGTCTTTCATCCAGCGCGTATGTTGATCGCAGTAACGAAATATACAGTTTCGCCAGCACTGGGTCCGTATTTACGAATCTCAATCCTGTCATATCTGATTTCGCTCCTTCTGCCCAGTACAGCATAGCGAGGAGTGCTTTTTGTATGCTTTTATTTTTGAGCGGTAATCGGTTTAATTCTCTCGTCGCAATCCCAGTTGCTAATGCGACACGCGCTTCTTTTTTCCGGTGTATGGTTGCTACTGCGATAGGTCTAATTCGTTTCAGATGTTCGAGTTGGCGCGTTCGGTCTGGCTTTTTTCCAGCATTCTTGAACCATGTCGAGAGAGTGCTTTTCGGTATGGGGAATTTTTCACGTATTTCTGGGTATGTTTTCCCCAATTTACCCATTCGTAACACCTCGCGTCGTACTTCTTTTGTATAATGAGTGGCTCCCATCAGTTCAGTATATAACACCACAGCACTATTTACGGTGTTCTACGTTCATTATATGGGGATAATTCAGAACCCGAGCCACCCCGCTACCACGTCCGGGAACGTGTGCGTGTGCTCGCCCTCATCCACGTGTCCGAGAAAGTAGGCATACACCCTATCCACGTCAACGCCCTCAAGCGGAATGATGAGATGCGGCGAGAGCCAGCTCTCGGTCTTGATAGAGATCATCGGCGGCAACTCTCCCTCCACGTCTTCAAGCACAGAGAAAGAGAGCATGCGCTCAAATGGATGAAGCTCGTCTCCGATAACGATGCCCTGGTCTACGAGACGAAAGAGGTGGAGCGGCGGGCGCTTTACGCTGTGGAGCGCGATAGCCCCCGCCGCAATGACGATGAGTACGGCGAGCAGGTAATTGCCGAAGAGTATCGCCGCGACGGTGGCCGCGACCGCGATAATGCCGAGCGCCCAATACCAATCGGCGCTTTTCGGATTATGGTCGTATTCTCTCCCCTTCCACTCTAAGAGGACGTCCTGTGCCATGAGTGAATAATAGCAGGAATTTCAAGCGCCTCCGGCCGCAGTACCCACCTGTATATAGCCGGGCTAAGACACACAGAGAAAACGGCGGTCCCGGCGAGATGGAGCAGGGTGAAAGGTATCTGGCCCGTGAGAGCGAGCACAAACGGCTGTCCCATAAAGAGCGGTCCGATAGTGAGGCCAGTGAGCGCGTCATACACAATCGTGCCGACGATGCCGAAGCGCAGGAAATTCTTGACAGAGGCGGAGCGATTCTTGAAGTAGAAGTATGCGGCGAGGCCGAGTCCTCCATACGCGAGAGCGGTGACGAGGGTCCAGATGCCCCAGCCGCTCGTCACCGCATCGTAGAGGACGATACCGAAAAATCCGAACACGAAGCTTCCTAATGGGCCGTAGCGCTTGGAGAAGGGCATCATGGTCGCCAGCATCGGTTCAACATTGGGCAGGCGCAGTGGAATGAGACGGAAGAGGAATACAACCGACCATCCGATAATAAATTTAAGCCAGCCGGCAGAAGACGAGAATTTCATAGAAGTCATAGTAGTGTACTACAGAAGCGGAGTGAGGCCATACGATGAGACATTTTGTTTTATCGTATGCGCCGAACGAGCTTTTGTATGCTTAATACAGTAAGTTGGTGAAGAATGAGAAGAACGACGAAAGAATATCCCGCACACGGTTCCAAAATCTCGGGACTTCTGCAGGGCGCGCGGGCGGCGCCGCAATCGCCGTCAGGAGCGATGGTGTCACCACGAATTTTTCTGGCATAGCCGACTTGGCTATCGCGGGCGCGATGCTTATAGCGACTGGTGCGAGCGTTGGCGTACTCGTCGCAGTTATAACAGTCGCGGACGTACTCGTCGCTACGGCTACTGTGCTCGTCGCGGCGCCGAGCACTTCTCCCGCACGCGAGCCGCCAGACCCGCCGCTCGCTTCTGGCGCTTTTGGCCTCGGAAACGATTGTAAAATAGCATCCCACGTTTCCCCGAGAGAAGCGGGAATCGCGTATTCGGTCGCCCACACGCGAGTCTGTGTACTTGAGGATACGGGCTCAATCCCACCGTCGTTTTGTTGGAGGCCCGCGAGATAATCTTGGGGCGTGAGCGAGCCGGATGTCCAGTCGTCGGCGGATTCATCAAAGGTTGCGATGGCTTGCAATGCCCAGCTTGTTGAGAAACTGTTGCCAAAACCGCCGTCGGAATTCTGTTGCGTGTGGAGGTATTCTTTTGCCCTCGCAAGTGCGGAGGACACTTCTGGTAGCGAATCCACCAGCACGAGCACTTGAATCGCCGCCGCCGTCATATCCACGCTCCCGTCCCATGAACCGGTTTCGGTCTGTGCCGAAAGTATAGATGCAACCGTTTTTTGGATGAGAGAATCGCTCGTATCGTATCCGGCATGCAGGAGAGGAAAGAGAGCGAAGATATCGTCATTATCAAGGGAAGCATCGCCAACCTGCACCCCGTCAAATGCGTCCACAATCGGCTGAATATAATTCGCGCCGTCATACGGGTTCACGCCAAGGGCGAGAAGCGCCATCGCATGGCGCTCATAATCAGTTACGCTCTCGAGCGCGGGGGCCGTAGTCAGAAAATAATTCCGCAAAGCCGCTCGCGCGGGACCCTCGTCGGCAGAGGCAAGAGCGAGCGCCGCCCAGTCAGAGAGAAACAGCGAACCAAACGAGCCGTCACTCTGCTGTTGTCCCGCGAGATACGCGAGCGCCGCAGAAACATCGAAGGTCTCATCTGAATCGCCCCCGCCCCCTCCACTCCCGCTGTTTTGTTCCGGCATCGCCGCCGCGTCGCCGCCTGAACTTTCTGTACTCGTCGCCACGGTCGTCGTACTCACGAGAGAGCGAATATCAAGCGTGACCTGGTCCCCCAAATTATTGCCAGAAAAGTCGCTGAGCCGGAGCATAAGAGTGTCCCCTGCTGAAATCTGCAGCAAAGTGAGGCCATATTCAGCGAACTGGCCGTTTTGGTATACCGCCCAATACTGGCTGTTCGGATCGGCGGCGACACCATCGATTGTCGTAACGAAAAGACCGATGCTTGGGTATGCATTTGAGAGTTGAACATCAGTAATTAATCCGTTACTCAATGCGGCCTCCAGTGCGCAGATGCCGAGATAGGCCTCGAGATACGTATGAGGTACGCCGTCCGTGTCGATGACTTCACAGCTCGCCGGCACATCAACAGAACCCTCGATCGCCAGATGAGGTGTAGAAGTAGCTGTATCGATCGTTTCCGGCGTCGTAGTCGCGACTTCGGGTGTTGAAGTCGCCTCTTGGGCGAGCACTGCCGCCGGAATGACAAAAACTAACAAAAGAGCGACTCCGAAAATGTTAATAGCCTTTTTCATATTTCCATTCCACGATATCGCCGGCGCTGACAATCGCCGCTGACGCGCCGCTCGTCGCCGATACTCCGTTTATATAGAGAATCCAATACATGCCGCCTTCGCCCTTCTTCCCGTTGATTGAGTCAACGAACGTGCCGAGACCGGGATACTCGCGGCTTGTGTAGGAGCGCACGCATCGTATCAATGACTGTACCGCCCGGGGACACGCTGACGGTGTATGACTTTTCACCGACTCGTATTGTCGCGAACGCGCCAGCCGGCGCAGGTTCTATACCAGAGGGCGCTGGCGTAGGCGATTGCGAAGTAGCGGCAACGGGCAACGATGATGTCGCTACGGCAGGAGGAGATGTGGGAGCTGTCTGTTGAGGCTTAAGTACGAAAAGAATCGCGATACCGACCGCGAGAGCACCAATCAATAGAAATAGTTTTTTCATGTTCCTGCTCGGGAAATTACAGCCACCTGACGACCGGACTAACCCTCGCGGGTATTACCGTTGCGGCACAGTGGAGGAATCACACCTCACTTCCACAAAATGGCCGTGGGGCTATTGTAGCCCTATGCGTTTAGAACACAACTGTTGATAACCCTGGCGGAAGGGGTGGGACTCGAACCCACAAGGGCTTTTGGCCCGCCAGTTTTTTCCGCCGAAGGACGGACCAGCCTCAGGCTGGCCCCGGAGGCGGACCCGCCTCCGGCGGGCAAGACCTGGCCAAAATTCTGCGCCAGGGCGGAGGGGGCGAGATTCGAACTCGCGGTACCTTGCGGTACGGTGGATTTCAAGTCCACTGGAATAAACCTCTATCCGACCCCTCCGCCCTGCATGGAATTTTTTAAAGGTCCAAAATTCTCAATAATCCATTTTCTACCGGCTCCTGATTTTAAGAAGTTTTCTCGTCGGCGCGCTTCAGTATAATCCGTATACCATTCTTCATGTATGAGTTTCCACGGTCTCCCAGATTTTGTCGAACGTGTATGGCCAGCATTGTGCGCCAACAAGCGGCTTGTAGCATCAGTTCGACTCGAGCCAGTATAGAACTTATTCGTTTTCTGACTATAGAGAATATACGTTATTGCCATGTTTTTCCGCCGGAGGCGGATTAATTCAGTATAGTCGCTTCGCTCCTTACTTCATTGAACAAACCTGGTGCATTTTCGCCATAGGACGAACCCGTCCTCTGGCGGGAGACCACTCTGCCACCCTTCCTTTGATTACTGCGCCGGTGATGAAGGCACCGGCGCAGTCTTGCGTGCACCTGGACGGAACCAGATAAGGTACACGATTTCAAGAATACCAATCGTGTTGATAACGAGGAGGGCGATAAACCACCACTTCTGACCACCGCGAGCGGCGTGCCAGAGAGCGTAGCCCTTCAGAACAATAGTCCAGAGCGCTACTACGAGTATCACCGGAATGAAAAGGTTCATAAACCCAGGCGCAAACGGGGAATTGAATGCCGGAAAATTTTGCAAGTATGTATACATGCGCCGCATTGTACCATACAATCATCATATGCGATATCTCGGCGTGGATTACGGGAGCAAAAAAATCGGCCTCGCCCTCTCGGACGAGGGCGGCACGATGGGCTTCCCGCACACGGTCATCCCGAATACATCAAAAGCGGTTGAAGGGCTTCCCGCACACGGTCATCCCGAATACATCAAAAGCGGTTGAACACATTTGTGCGATTATGGCGAAGGAGGACGTGCGCGCCCTCGTAGTCGGCAACTCGCTCAATTATGAAGGAAAAGAGAATCCAATCGCGAAAGGGGCCAAAGGGCTCGGAGAAGAGGTGGCAGAGCGATGTGGCGTGCCAGTCTTCTACGAATGGGAGGGATTCACGAGTGCCGAGGCGCGTCGTACACCGACACCCGCCGAAGGCGGGCCAGCCTTCGGCGGAAAAGGAAGGAAGTCCCGTATTCCGAAGACGTACAAAAATGTTGACGCCTCCGCCGCCGCGCTTATTCTCACAAGCTATCTAACTAGGCAGAAAGGCGCCTAGGCGCTAGGCTCTAGCCATGCAAAAGGAACGCATCTCAATTGGTGAATTCAGCAAGATAGAAGTAAAGGTCGGCACGGTACGAAGCGCCGAACGCGTGCCCGAGACGGACAAGCTTCTGCGGCTCGAGGTTGATTTTGGAGAAGAAGAGAGCCCGCGACAGATTATTTCTGGCATAGCCGCGTACGTGAGCGAACCCGCATCGCTCGTGGGCCGACAGCTCGCCTTCGTAACTAATCTTGAACCGCGCACCATCCGCGGCCTTGAGAGCGACGGGATGCTCTTTGCCGTCGGCTCGGACGAATCATTCGCATTCCTCACTCCGGACAGAGAAGTGCCTCCCGGCACGAGCGCACACTGATATACTTGGAGCATGTCTCTCGCTCTCCGTGAACGTCTCCACGCCGCCTTCGCTCCGCCGCGCTACCTCGCGTTCCCATTTTCTGGCATTGACCTCTCCGCGAGCGGCGTCAAGGCGGTGAGACTGTCCGAAGGCATCCGCGGTCTCACCCTCGCGAATTATACCGAGACGCGGTTACAGCCGGGCGCTTTTACCGACGGCGAGATTATTGACCGTCCGGCGGTTGTGGAGGCGCTTAAGACCGCCGCAAAGGCGACCGGTATTACTTCGGCCAACGTGGCGCTACCAGAGTCAAAAGCGTATCTCTTTGAGACTACGGCGCAGGGCTCCAGAAAAGTTGATTGGAGCGTTTCTGTTGAACAGCGTCTTGACGAGCTCGTCCCCTTGCCTCCCACAGAGACGGGGTTTGACATCATTAACGTCGGGCATGGAGCCAGCGGAGGCAATATTCCCATCCTTGGCATTGGCATCGCGAAACGCATTGTAGACAACACGCTCTCGGTATTTGATGAGGCGGGCATTGAGGTGTGCGCTTTTGAGGGAGAAATATTTTCAATGGCGCGAGCGCTTCTCCCCAAGGGAGACACTTCTACAACGCTTATCATAGATGTCGGAAAGACGACGACGAAGCTGGCCATAGTTGCCGAGCGCATACCGCGTTTCGCGACGACCATCGGCATAGGGGGGCATGCGTTCACTCTCGCCATACAGAAGCATTTTGGCGTTACGGAGGCCGAGGCGCGCAAGGTGAAATATGAGAACGGCATCGTCCCTGCGCCGGGGAATGAAGATTATCTGGCCGCGATGCTCTCCACCGTGTCGGCCATCCGCGATGAGATCTCCCGCCGGCTTGAATATTGGCAGAGCAGAGCGAGCCCGACCAGCGCGCATGAGCCGGTCTCGCAGGCGATTCTCTCCGGCGGAAACGCGTCAATACGAGGTCTCCCGGAATACCTTGAAGGTTCGCTCAAGATACCGGTACGCACCGGAGACGTGTTCGCCAATTTTGCGTCGCGCGACGCCTGGGTACCGGCACCCGATTACACCGAATCTCTCGCGTATGCCACCGCGATCGGCCTCGCGCTCCGCGACGACGCTGTCGTAACCGGATATGCATAACGAACTTACCAACCTCCTGCCTCCCGAGCGTCAGCGCGCGCTCTCTCGCGGCTATCTCGCTCGCTTCATCACCGTCATTGTGTTTATGGGTATCGCACTCATACTCATCGCCGCGGCACTGCTCCTGCCGTCATACGTACTTCTCGCGAAGAACGAGCATACGAAAAAAGATTATCTCGCGAACAGCAAGTCAGCGATATCTTCTGCCGAAGAAAAAGACCTCTCAACGCGGCTCTCGGTGCTCTCTACAAATACTGCGGCGTTGATTGCGCTCGGGAAAGCGCCGTCCGCGAGCGCCATCGTTCGCACGATGCTCGCACTCCCTCGTCCTGGCATCGCCCTTTCCGATTTTTCTTATACATCCGCCGCCGGCAAAAAGCCCGGCGCGCTCGTTGTCTCTGGCACTGCAAAGACGCGCGACGCGCTCCGGAGCTACCAGACAACGCTCCAAAACGCTCCTTTCGCGCGTTCGGCGGACCTGCCCGTTTCCGCATATGCAAAAGATTCTGATATCGCATTTACCATCACCATAACGCTCGCGCTATGAGGACCCCGATTATTCACGCAGTCATAGCGTTAGCCCTCGGCGTCTCTGCGGTGGTTGCGTACGGGATGTGGTATGCCGTCGTTAAAGCCAAGAGCGCTGTCGTCGCCGACCTGCAGAGCCAGATTGATGCGAAGAGAGAATCAGCCATGCGCATATCAGCCGCCCGCGCGGCCCTCTCCGAGATTGCAGGCGATGAAGCTGTTGTACAGGACTATTTTGTTCCAGAGACCGGCGTCGTCGCGTTCATTGACAGTCTTGAAGCGCGCGGGCGCTCGGGAAATGCAACAGTGAGCGTCCTCTCAGTTTCAAAGGATGCCGCGGTGAAGGGGCGCTCGGCATTCACGTTCAGCATCTCCATTACGGGGACGTTTGACGCGGTGATGCGTACCGTCGGCGCCATAGAATATGCTCCCTATGCCGTATCACTGACTTCGCTTTCTCTCGGGCAGGGCGAAGCGGATGTGTGGCACGCAAGCGTCAAACTGTCTGTCGGTTCTTCGCCGACAAACGCGGCGGCGAGCACAACAAATCAAAAAAGCGTGCCGAAGACTACGCCATGAACATATCCAACTCAACCGGTTCGCTGTTAAAACGCCTGCATACCGGCGCGCACATTGACCCGATGCGCGATTGGCTGGCGTTGCTCGCGTGCGCGGCGATAGCGTTAACGGGCATCGTGGTATGGAATATATGGGCGTTTGACACGATTGCGCAGGGAGGCGTCATCGGCTCTTCGACGGCCAGCACGCCGGCAGTCCTTGACAGCCCTTCGCTTAACGCCGTCCGCGCCGTGTTCGAGAGTCGCGCCGCCGAGGAGGCGAAATACAGGACGGGCGTTTACCGCTACCCCGACCCCAGCCAATAGCTTCGCAATCCGCCAATAGCTTCGCAATTAGGCGGACCCGCTTAGCTACGGAGTTGCTGGCGGGTTTGGCTGGCCCGCCCAGCTGCGTAGCTGCTGGCGGGCTTCGCTGTACAATGGCGAGTATGTTCTACGTGTATGTGTTATACAGCAGAGAGGCCGACAAATTTTATATTGGCTACTCAGCTGATTTGAAGAGAAGAATGAGGGAACACACAAGCGGTACATCGTTGTCTGGCCGAACAATAAAAAATCTGAGACTCGTGTATTATGAGGCTTGTCTGTCTAAGAAGGATGCACAACTACAAGAAAAACAATTGAAAACAGGCTTCGGCAGACAATATTTAAGAAAAAGATTGCAAAGTTCTATACCGCCCCCATAGCTTAATGGATAAAGTAGCGGACTTCTAAGCCGTTGATGTTGGTTCGATTCCAGCTGGGGGCACAAATTTCGCTTCGCTCATTTGTGTCTCTATTAAAACACGCTAGAACCTATTTTGCCCAACACCCAGCCAACTAACTCTCTCACACCTCGCAGAG
>Ga0075904_104_pt1 | contig 15353 bp, 15 predicted proteins | sample RifGroA1_FD_68323 | JGI IMG/M metagenome (GOLD analysis project Ga0075904, IMG submission 68323) | Parcubacteria bacterium GW2011_GWA1_54_9
CAACCGCCGTTTCAATGAGCATCACCGGCAACGCCGCCACGGTGACCACCAACGCAAACCTCAATGGCGTCGTCACCTCAAGCGGCAACACCACCTCGTGGGGAAGCGCAACCGCAGGGGTTTTGGGCACATCGGCAACCGGCATACCAACCTTTATGGCGACCTCTACGCTCTATGGGGCTGGCGGTATTCCAAACGCTGCACTTGCAAACTCCACGATTTCCGGTATCGCGCTCGGCGCTGACCTTGCCGCCCTTACCAACGACGCGACGCTGAACGGCTCGTCATACAACGGAAGCGGAGCGATAAGCGACTGGGGGCTTAATCTGGGGAATGCAAACACGTGGACGGCATTACAGACATTCGGCAACGCAAGCACCACGCAAATTGGTTCCACCGGCTCTGCATACTTCGCCACTGCGGGCGGCAACGTCGGCATCGGGACAACGACGCCGTACAGCAGACTGTCGGTGTGGGGAGCGGACACAGGGGCAACGTCAATGTTTGAATTAACGAACTCTGCGTCAACAACATTGGCTTCGGTCTTGAATGACGGGACATTCTATATGAACGGCAACGTCGGCATCGGGACGACGAGTCCTACAACTAATCTCTCTGTTGCAGGTAGCGCCGTTGTGACCGGTACCGTCGGCATCGGGACGGCGAGTGTGCAGGCCGTTCTAGATGTTCAAGATTCAATATCAAGCACCATTGCTGCCACTTTTCGGGGAGTTGCTGGCACCAATAGAATTGGCCTCGGGACTATAGCGGGTATTACAGACGGAACACCTTTTGCACAAGGGTTTTCATCAAGTTTCGCAGCCGTTGATATGACTCTTCAACCAAACGGCGGCAACGTCGGCATCGGGACGACAAGTCCAGGGACACTCCTTTCAATCGGTGGAACAGGTACAGGTATAAACTTCGTTGATGGCACAACAGCTACTTCTACAATATCAGGCAACCTTTGGGTCAAAGGCACGCTCCGCACCGGCACCGGCTCTCTCTATATGAATGATACCGGTATCACTTCATCTGACGGCAATCTCTCTCTGCAGAGGAACGGCGTATCCTACCTCAACGGCGGCAATTTAGCTCTCGGCGCGAACAGTCTCACGATGACCGGCTCGCTCGGAGCTACAGGAGCGAGACTTACCAAAGGATGGTTCACCGACCTGCAAGTGTCAAATACCATTGCTGGCGCCATTAACGGCAACGCCGGCTCGGCCACCATCCTGCAGACCGGCAGAACTATAAACGGGACGAATTTTAACGGCAGTGAGAATATCACGGTAACGGCCGCCGCCGGCACGCTGACCGGCGCGACACTCGCCTCGGGGGTGACTGCATCATCGCTCACGTCAGTCGGTACCATTACTTCCGGCACGTGGAGCGGGTCATTCGGAGCTGTGAGCGGAGCGAACCTCACCTCTCTCACTGCCGCGAACATCTCAGCGGGAACTGCCGGAATAAGCGTTACCGGCAACGCCGGCTCGGCCACCATCCTGCAGACCGCCAGAAATATAAACGGAGTGAGTTTTAACGGTACTGCAGATATCACGGTAACGGCCGCCGCCGGCACGCTGACCGGCACGTCCCTTGCTACCGGCGTCACGGCGGCCACGGGTCTTACCTCGGTAGGGACGTTGAATAATCTCGTCCTTAGTGGCACCCTTAACGTCGGTTCGATAGGTGCTGCCGCTGGAGATCTAAGTATCTGCGGCACTGGCGCTACGGGCAAAATCACCGCTTTCTCTGGCGCGTGCGGCACGTCTGACGCGCGTCTGAAGACGAATATCGTAGATTTTTCGGCAAGCGATGGACTCGCCGTGATTAGCGCGCTCCGTCCCGTCCATTTTGATTGGAAGGACGCCACTCTTCAGCAGAGTCGCGGTCCGCAGATAGGATTTCTCGCCCAGGACGTGCAGGAATTCTTCCCGCAGATAGTGACCCGGGCTGGCACGACGACCATTCTGTTTGCCGACGGCACGACGGAAGACGTCCCCGACACGCTTGCGCTTGATTATCAGAAGCTCACGGTGCCGCTCATCAAAGCGGTGCAGGAGCTGGATGCGCGGACGAGGTGGATGCAGAACGCCGCCACTTCGACAAGCTCAGGGCAGGCGACACCGGTTCTGACCGTGGATGTCGCGGGGAGGGTCGGGATTGGCACCACAACGCCCGCCCACACTTTGGATGTCGCGGGCGACATCGGCGCTATCGCCTTCATCAACACCTCCACGCGCTCTTTGAAGACCGACATTAATTATATGGACGCAAGCTCCACCGAAGAGATGCTGGACCGTCTCAAGAATCTCAAAGTCGCCTCTTATCGCTACAAGATTGAAGAGCAGAATGAACCACTTCGTCTCGGCCTCATCGCTGAAGACACGGCTACCATCGCCCCCGAGCTCCTCTCGGCAGATGGCAAGGGCGTAGACCTCTACAAGCTCGCCACCTTCACCCTCTCGGGCGTACAGGCGCTCGCGATACGCGTCGAGGGCCACGAGACGCGGCTCGCCTCGCTTGAAACGCGCATTTTCGCTTTGGAAAGCGGAGCTGTTGCTGTTGCAACCACCTCTACGCTCGCCCCGTTAGAGAGCATCTCTCTAACGGGGCTCGCGAGCGCGATAGAGGGCATAGACAGTGTGCTCCGCATCGGCAAGCTCATCTCCGATACCTTCTATGCGGCATATAGCTTCTTTGACCACCTCACCGCCGCGAACGTGACCGTCGGTTCGGCTACGACGCCCTCGGGTGTGACGCTCTATGACTCGGTGACAAAACAGCCCTACTGTTTCAGCATCGCGAACGGCGCGCCGACGACGACACCCGGCATCTGTAGCGAATCAACCGAAAGTTTGAATCCATTCGCCACCAGCACGGCACCTACAACCTCCATTACCATCACAGATTCAACTGGTTCAACTACGCTCCCTCAACAAGATTCGGGACAGGTCACCACAGACAGTTCACCGCAGGTCGCTACGACAACGACCGAGCTCTACGCCAATAAGTATTGACACGACCGCGACGGATTCGACCACCTCGACAAGCTCGGGACAAGCAAGCTCGCCGCAAACAACAACCGATACCGCCACTGCAACAACTACCGATACAACTTCAACAACAACCGACACCACATCATCGTTAACCGACACCACAACAACCGACACAACCTCAAGCGATACGACGATAACCATCACGGACACCTCTTCCGAACCGACCACAGAGGATGCGACCCCATTGGATAGCTCCACGACCGGCGAAGCAAGCGCCTCAACCGACACCACAAGCACAAGCATCTCGGAGCCAGCCCCGACTGATACCACGACTACTACCGAAGAAGCACCGGCTACATAGAAAATCTAGGAGGAGATGGCAAGGGGCGCCCTTGCCACTTCTCGCCACCAAATGCCAAGGGCGCCCTCGGCAACTTAGCAATTCACTGCGTGGTAAGGGGCGCCCTTGGCAACTCACTTGCGTGCTACCATTCTGAAATGGGAAACCGCGATTATAAGGAATTTGCCGCTGACGAGTATTATCATATTTATAATCGCGGAAACGATAAGATGGATATTTTCCGTAACACGCAGGATTATCTGAATTTCCTGGAACGGCTGTGTGTTCTTCTCGGAATGCCAAGGGGCGCCCTTGGCATTGGGTCAGAACTCAGGACTGCCAAGTTACGGCTTCGTCTCGATTCGTTTGATGCAGAGGTGTTTTCGCTCGTTTGCTACTGCATCATGCCGAATCATTTCCATTTATTGATTCGACAGAATGATGAGATTCCCATCAGTAAACTGATATTGCGCCTCGCAACGAGCTACTCGATGTATTTCAACGCTAAGTACGGACATATAGGCCACGTGTTTCAGGACCGGTTTAAGGCAACGCATGTCAACAATGACAGATATCTTAGATACCTTTCAGCATATATTCATTTGAATCCGAAGGTGGCAGGTCTTACAAAAGTGGCTTCCGATTGGGAACACTCGAGTTACCCCGAATACATTGGTAAGAGAGAAGGTGGGGTATGCGAAAAAGACATACTACAGGAGCAGTTTTCCTCCTTGAGGGACTATCAGCAATTTGTAGAAAGCAATGTAGACGACATAAAATTGCGCAAGAAAATTGCGGATATAGTTCTTGACGAGTAGAAATGCCAAGGGGCGCCCTTGGCATTTCATGCGGGCGCAGATAGGGTTGCAGATGGTATAATTAACACATTGTGTTTGAATAATTAATTTTCACTTGCTATGGCAATTCGAGTGGCGATAAATGGTTTTGGCCGAATAGGCAGGGCGTTCGCACGGCGTTCTTGGGGGCGCGGCATGGATTCAACTGACTCACCACAGGTTGAAATTGTTGCTGTAAATGACCTCGGCTCGCTGGAGAATCTCGCCTATCTCTTAAAGTACGACACAGTATACGGAAGAGCCCAGTTTGCAGTCAGCAGTAGGCAGGAGGCAGGCGGAAGCAAAATACTTCTGATAGATGGAAAAGAGGTAAAGTTTCTTTCAGAAAAGGATCCTGCACAGCTACCGTGGAAAGAGCTTGCAGTGGATGTCGTCGTGGAGGCAACCGGCTTCTTTACTGATTATGAAAAGGCAAAGGCGCATATTGATGCCGGCGCGCGCCGCGTCGTCATCACCGCGCCTGCGAAGGGTGACGGTGGAGCGACGGTGCTGATGGGGCTGAATGAAGAGAAGTTCGCCACGTGCCAGATGAGTTCTAACGCTTCCTGCACGACCAACGCCGCGAGCCCCGTCATCGCCATTCTTAACGAGGCCATCGGCATTGAGAAAGCGGTGCTCTCCACGGCGCACGCGTACACCGCAAGTCAGTCCCTCGTGGACGGTCCGTCAAAGAAAGATATGCGGGAGGGTCGAGCGGCGGCGCAAAATATCGTGCCGACCGCCACGGGGGCCGCCACCGCGGTCGCGCAGGCGTACGAACCGCTTGCAGGGAAGTTTGACGGCATCGCGCTCCGCGTGCCGGTCGTGGCGGGCTCTATCGCAGACATCACCTTCATCGCCAAGCGTCCGACAACCCGCGAAGAAGTGAATGAGATACTCCGTGGCGCGGCTACCGCGTCGCGCTGGGCGGGCATCTTTAAAACAACCGATGAAGAACTCGTCTCCAGCGACATCATTGGCGAGTCCTGCGCCTCTATCGCGGACCTCTCTCTGACGCGCGTGGTAGACGGCAATCTGGTGAAGGTGCTCGCTTGGTATGATAACGAAATGGGATACACCGAATCGCTGGTCCGTCACGTAATCGCCGCCGCAACGGCATAATCGTAGACAATGTCTAACCCCGTTAGAGACCCGTTTATTAGCACTTAACTCCTTTCGACTATGAACGACTCTCAAAACGAAGTCTCTAACGGGGCTAAAATATTTATTGCCGCCGACCACGCAGGATTTACGCTCAAGAACGCGCTCGTTGAACACATCCGCACGCTTGGCTATGACATTGAAGACTTAGGCCCCGCCGCTCTCAATCCGGAAGACGATTATCCGGATTATATGATGCCGCTTGCAAAGCGCGTCGCAGAAGAGCCAGAGACGCGCGGCATCATCGTCGGCGGGAGCGGGCAGGGCGAGGCGATGTGCGCAAATCGCATACCCGGCATCCGCGCCGCCGTCTTTTACGGCCCGCGGCACGTGACCGCGGCACTTGATATTGAAGGCGGTCACTCCGAAGACGGTTATGATGCCGTGCGGCTTCCCCGCCGACACAATAATGCAAATGTCCTCTCCATCGGCGCGCGCTTCGTCTCTGGAGACGAAGCCGACGAAGCAGTCCGTATATTCTTGGAGACGCCCTTTTCAGACTCGCCACGCCACGCGCGCCGTCTCGCGAAGTTTTGATACTACATATGAGCTTGATTGTTCCAGCCGTGCTCCCTTCGACTCGGAAAGACCTTGAAGAAAAACTCGCGCTCTTCGCCACGATGCCATCGGTCAGCCGCATACAAATAGATGTCGTTGACGGGAAGTTCGCAGAGCCGGCGTCGTGGCCGTACAACTTCGCTAGCGAGCCCAGCACCAAATCAGATTTGGTGCTGGGCGAAATGCTCCCATATCTTGATCGCATCAGCTACGAGATTGACCTGATGTGCATTGATGCCAAGAGCGCGATAGAATCATGGCTCGTGCTCGGCGCGACGCGCCTCACCATCCATGCCGAGAGCACGACCGATCTCCCGCGCCTCCTCGCGTTTGTCCGCGAGCATTACGGCGCCGGCACCGGCTTTGCATCCGACCTCATCTCCTTCGGCCTCGCACTCAATATCGCGAGCGACCTCGCACTCATTGAGCGGAGTCTCGGCGAGGTGGCGTATGTACAATTTATGGGCATCGCGCGTATAGGGAGGCAGGGCCAGCCCTTTGACGAGCGTGTCTTTGAGAAAGTGCGCGTATTTCGCGAGCGGCACCCGGCAATCCCGGTACAGGTTGACGGCGGGGTTTCGTTCGGCAATGCAAAAAAGCTCATCGCGCTCGGTGTCTCGCATCTCGTTGTCGGCTCCGGCATCCTGCGTGCCGCGGACCCCGTTGCCGCATTGAACGCACTTGAAGAACTCCGGAGCCCCTTCGGCGTGTGAGTTATAATGAGAAAATGGCACTTACCGACGAGCACATCCGCGCGCTAGAGAAACAAGCAGAAGCTATCCGCGAGACGATTATCAACATGCTCGTCGCGGCCGGAAGCGGACACACGGCTGGCCCCTTGGGCATGGCGGATATTTTCACTGCATTTTATTTTCATGTTCTGAATCACCGTCCGGAACAGCCGGAATGGGAAGAGAGAGACCGTCTCATACTTTCAAACGGCCATATTTGTCCGGTCCGCTACGCGGCGATGGCGCACGCGGGCTATTTTCCAGTAAACGAGTGCCTCACGCTCCGCAAGTTCGGCAGTCGGCTCCAAGGGCATCCTGAAAGATTGCGGCTTCCCGGTATGGAAACGACTTCCGGCCCTTTGGGCGAAGGGCTCTCACAAGCCGCTGGAGTCGCCTACGCGGCGCGCATGGACGGAAGGGCATGTCGCGTGTACTGCCTTATGAGCGATGGCGAGCAAGAAGAAGGAAATACGTGGGAAGCGGCGATGTTTGCAGGTAAGAACAAACTCTCAAATCTGACGGCGGTAATGGACCGCAATAACATACAGATAGACGGTATGACGGAAGACGTAATGCCACTGGAACCGCTTGCAGAGAAGTACCGCGCGTTTAATTGGCATGTGCTTGAGGTGAACGGCAACGACATAAACGCTTTCATCGCCGCGGTTGATGAGGCAAAGGCAATTCACGAAAAGCCGACGCTCATCATCGCACACACTATCCCCGGCAAGGGCGTACCCGAAATAGAGTTTGATTACCACTGGCACGGCAAGCCGCCGACGGCCGAAGAAGGAAAGCGGTTCCTCAAAGAAATCCGCACGATGGGCAGTAAACTCCCGCACGAATATGCTTAATAAAAACGCAAAACTTTCTGCAAAAGTGTTTGCGGACGACATAGAGAAAGCGCCGACCCGCGACGGCTTCGGCAAGGGAACGGTTGAAGCAGGGAGGGCAGACCCGCGCATCGTGGTCTTGTGCGCCGACCTCGCCGAGAGCACGCGCGCCGAATGGTTCCAAAAAGAATTTCCCGAGCGTTTTATAGAAATGGGTGTCGCTGAACAGAATATGGCGACGGTCGCCGCCGGTATGGCGCTCGCCGGCAAAATCCCTTTTACCGCGAGCTATGCGGCATTCAATCCAGGGCGCAATTACGAACAAATTCGCACAACCATCGCGCTGAATAATGTGTCGGTCAAGATATGCGGCATGCACGCGGGCGTTTCGGTCGGGCCCGACGGCGCGACGCACCAGATGCTGGAAGATATCGGGCTCATGCGAATGTTGCCGAATATGATTGTGCTTACGCCCGGCGACGCCGAGGAGGCGCGAAAGGCGGTTATTGCCGCGACAGCGACTGACGGGCCAGTGTATATCCGTTTCGGCCGCGCGGCGACGCCCGTCTTCACCACGCCAGAATCCCCTTTCCGTATTGGCAAAGCGCTTCTTCTCTGGGAATCAGAGAATCCAAAGATTGCCATTCTTTCAACCGGTTCATTGAGCCACACCGCGCTTGTCGCGGCACGAAATTTGTCTGAAAAGGGAATTGAGACGCTCGTATTCCACTTGCCGACCGTGAAGCCGCTTGATGGAGAAGCAGTGATTGATGCGGCGAAACGTACGGGGGCTGTGGTAACGATAGAAGAGCATCAGGCGGCAGGAGGATTCGGAAGCGCCGTCGCAGAATTTCTCGCGGAAGAGCATCCGGTCCCGCTCAAACGGCTCGGTATACAGGACCAATTCGGGCAATCAGGTTCTCCGGAAGAATTGCTCTCGCACTACGGACTTGACGCCATGCATATTGAGGAGGCGGTGCGCGCTTTTGTCGCCAAATAACTAGACCGGAGTTATGCGGTATTCCGCGGGTGCATCAGCGAGGAACTGGAGAAGCGCGTCGCGCGTGAGGAGCCCTTTCTGCGCGCCGGTCTCCTGCACAACCGCCATTGCATTGACCGGTCCCCAGAGGAGCGCGTCGCGGAGCGGTAGCCCGAGCGCGAGCGCCGCGACAATGGTGGAGGACATCGCATCTCCGGCGCCCGTGCGCTCCCTCGGGGGCCGTGAATCAGGATATAAAGGTATTTTGAGCATCTCGATTCCGTCAAAGGAGTAGGCGCCGTTTCTGCCATCGGTGATGAGTACCATTGTGGGGCCGAGCGCGTGCATTTCCTGAAGCAGTCTCTTGATATCCGTCTCGTCCGCTTTGCCGGCAGGCAGGCCGAGTCCGAGGATGCGCTCGGCCTCTTCTTTGTTCACCGCGACGAGCTCTGTCACCGCATAGAGCTCGACGAGTCTCTCCTTTCCCAGTTTTATCTGGAACGTACCGGGCTGGAAGGCGAGCTTTGTCTCTGGATGCTCTTTGAACCACTTGGCAATCTCATCATGAAATTCGTCTGCGTGTTCGCCTACCGAAGAGAGATAGAGCCACTTCGGCGGGATGAGCGCTTCGGGGAGGAGGTAGGGGTATGCTTCGTGCCGGATAAGGATGGTGCGTTCGGAATCATAGGAGAGCACGTAGTGATGGTTTGTCGGCAGACCGTCGTTGACGGCGACATAGCTCGTGTCAACGCCCTCGCGCGTGAAGGTCGCGAGGATTTCTTCGCCGAAGCGGTCCCTCCCCACGTTTGAGACGAATCCAGAAGAGAGTCCCAGCCTGGCGGCGGCGACCGCCGCATTTGCCGCGTTCCCGACGCCCGGCACGAGCGCGGAAGACTCATAGGGAATCTTCGCGCCCCACTGCATAGAGATGGTGCAGTCTTCGTGATTGACGTCGCAATGCACCTGTGCCTCTTTCAGCGTAATAAACTCGTCAACGACCGTGTCGCCGACAGCAATGAAGTCCATAGGGAGATGGTATCATAAAAATATGACTGACCTTGTCGCTATTGCCCGCTCACTTTTCGCTCCCGGCAAGGGAATCCTCGCCGCAGATGAGAGCGTGCATACGGCGACAAAGCGCCTCTCCGACTACGGTATTTCTGCCAGCGTGGAGACGCGCCGGCTCTACCGCGACCTCTTCATCGGTGCCGAGGGCATTGAGGAGTCACTCTCGGGCGTCATCCTCTTCTCCGAGACGTTGCTCCAAAAGGGAAGCGACAAAAAACTATTCCCCGCATCGCTTGTGGCGCGCGGAATCCTGCCGGGAGTGAAGGTTGACCTCGGCGCCGAACCCTTGCCCGAGAGCCCGCACGAATTCATTACGCAAGGGCTCTTGGACCTCCCCGAGCGGCTAGTTGCATATAAGAAACAGGGGGCGGTTTTTACCAAATGGCGCGCGGTCATCCGTATTGACGGGGACGCCTTACCCTCGTCGGTCGCTATTCATGAGAACGCGAAGCGTCTCGCGAGCTATGCGAAGGAAGCGCAGTCGGCCGGTCTCGTACCCATCTTGGAACCCGATATCCTGCACGAGGGGAAGCACAGCCGCCAGCGCTCTCGCGCTGTCATCGGAGAAGTCTTGAAAACGCTTTTTTCAGTGCTTGAGGAGCATTCGGTTGACCGCGCGAGCATCGTGCTGAAGACTTCTATGGCGCTCTCGGGGAGGGAGAGCGGCCGAACTGATTCGCCCGAAGAGGTCGCTGACGACACTCTCGCGGTACTCGTAGAGAACGTTCCGCCGCAGGTCGCCGGTATCGTCTTCCTCTCCGGCGGGCAAACGCCGGACGAGGCAACAACAAATCTCGCGGCGATAACCCGCCGAGCGAAAGAATTAAATATGCCATGGCCGCTCACTTTCTCCTTTGCGCGCGCGCTCCAGGATGAGGCGCTTGCCGTATGGAAGGGAAATGAAGAGAACATCCCGACCGCTCGCGAGGCTTTCCTCAACCGCCTCGCCAAGGTCTCCGCCGCCGCCAGCGGCTAACTGATTAAATCATGTCGGGACGTCGTACGTCCCGACATGATTTATGGCTAATATTCAAGTGATTTTGAATCTATTTCTTCTGCTGTTCTGTCAGCAAGATACTCCTTGAGAGAAGAGACATAATCCCCACCAAAAGAAGGTTCAAAAAGTGTTTTGGTAAGAATTGATGGAAAGTTCGGTGTGCCGCAATAATCGAGATAACTGCTCCAGCGATAGTTCTTAAGATATTCAAATACTTTAGAAATCTCAGGGATAGTACCCTTATCGCGTTCGCGCCATTTTTTTGCACCCGGAAAATAATCAAGCGAATTCAAATGAAGGTAGTGAAGAATATAGAGAAAATGTTCTTGACGCTCGATAAGTATTTTCTTGGTACGTCCTTGGAACAGCGTACCTCGACGTCTGTGTCGCTCATTAAAGTATCTCGCATAACCGCTTAACTTACGCAGAAAGAGAGTCAGCCCGCCCTCAACGCGCTCTGAGAGCAAAAGGTGGTAATGATTCTTCATCAGTTCCCATCCATGTATATCAACAATACGTTTCCGATGTCGGGACGTCGTACGTCCCGACATCTCATGGGTGGTAGTACTAAGGAATTCAATCGCCGGGGCAGTATCGTTGAATTCATATAAGTCGTGCACGAAACGCGCATAATCTTGTGTATCGAGAAAAATTTTGCGTCCCTCCACACCTCTGTTGATCACATGATATAGTTCCATATCTTTGGTATCTCTGTAGTATAACTCATGTCAGGACGTACGACGTCCCGACATTTAAAAAGAAGAACCCGAAGGTCGGGTTCTGGTGCTCGTCGGACGAGCAAGGTTTTATTCCCATTCTTCTTTTTTCAACACTGTTCTTCTCACCTTCACCTCCGATATGTACATCGTCCAAGGCGGGTCCTCGGGGTCGTTCCCGCCGAATACCTCGGCGATGAACGTACCATGGTCCCTGTTCCCGGCGGCCGTGGTGTAGTCATACATGACATCTTCCCACACGTACATCCACCCCAATCCCGGCAGTTCGGGGATGAACTTTTGTAGGAGATACGAGACGTACACCCCGTTGTCACTCCTTGAGGTGATAATAAGATGATAGTATACACCGTCCTTTAGTTCCGGACTTTGCGTCCATCCCATAACACAATTGTACTGCACTTTGTCAACCTGCCACCAGGTCTCGAAAGTCACTGTGTTGTTCCTTGACGTGGGGCCACACCCCGGTACGTTCTTGGGGTACTCGGTCAAATTCCCGAAGACAACGCCACGCCCCCAGGCTTCTATTCGTGACACGTCCCCTTCGGGGAACTTCGAGTATGCCTGCAGTCCCACCGCGAAGTGCCCGTTATTCTTTTTGGTGAAGAACCCGTCACCGTTGAACATGAGGTCTATTTTTTGCTCCACCAGCTCTTCTTGTTCTGTAACCTCTATGTTAAAGTCAAGGTATCCGCAGTCCCCCTTCTTGTAGTACGTTGAAGATGCGACACAGAATGCGTTCCCATCCGCGGGAGAGTGTGTAAGGGCGAAACTCCCGTAATCCACTTCAGTGGTCACGAGTTCCGCCGCGTGAGCGGCGACCATAGACAGCAGTAGCAAGACAACGCCAAAGAGCAAGTTCATTTTCGTTTCCTCCGATAACTTCCCCGGTCGGCCATTCCGACCAGGGTCTACTAGCACGTTACCACGATTATCTACTTTATGCAAGTTCTCGTGGGGGTAAATCCTGTGGGGAAGCCAGAAGCATTGCATTGTGTGCTTAATTCAGCTATAGTCGGGCATTATGCTTACGCTCGCAGTTGAGAAGCGCACAGACAATGGTGCGACCGCGACGGTTCTGCGCCGCACCGGGGTAATCCCCGGCGTCGTCTACGGCGCGCACCAGACGGCGACGCCGATTAAGATTGAGGCGCGCGCGTTTGAAAAGGTTCTGCGCGAAGCCGGCGAGGCGACCATCGTTTCTCTCACGGGCCTCGGCCTGTCCGGCCAGGACGAGCCGCTCCCGACCCTCATCCACGAGGTTGACCTTGACCCGCTCACGAATCAGCCGCGCCACGTTGATTTCTATGCCGTCACGAAGGGGAAAAAAGTTGAAGTTGCCATTCCGCTCGCCTTCGTCGGCGTCTCGCCGGCGGTGGAGGCTGGCGCGAATCTGGTGAAGGTGCTCCACGAGATTGAGGTGGAAGCAGACCCGATGAACCTCCCGCACAACATTGAAGTGGACATCTCAACGCTCGCGGCCATCAATGACCGTATTTGTGCAAAAGACCTCGTCTTTCCCGCGGGCGTGACGCTCGTGAGCGAGCCCGAAGAAGTCATTACGCTTGTCCAGGAAGTCGTTGAAGAGAAGGAAGAAGAGCCGGTAGCGGCGGATATTACTTCTATTGAGGTTGAGAAGAAGGGTAAAGAAGAGGAGGCAGGAGCAGGAGTAGCGGAAGCTCCCCCTGAAGAAAAAGAGAAGAAGTAATTTTTGGTATACTAGGCGGATGTTCCGAAAGGTTTGCATAGCTTTTGTCACACTCGTCGCGGCCTTCGCTGGCTGTTTTGTTGCGTCAGAGCGCTTGGTACAGGCCCAAGACCTGACCCAAGAGGAGCGCGCAGTACTCCAAGCGCAGTATGACGAGCTCCAGAAGGAAATCGCCGTGCAACAGCAAATCATTAAGGATACTCAAGCGAAGAAAAACACCTTGCAGGGCGATGTCACCCTGCTTAACGCCAAGATTAAAGCGGCACAGGCGCAAATTGACGCGAAGAATATCACCATCAAGCAGCTGGCCGCGCAAATAGCAAAGAAGAATGTAGTCATCGGACAGCTCTCGGAGCGTATTGAACGCGGGAAAGAATCACTCGCTTCAATTCTCCGCCAAGAAGACCAAATTGACAGCTCATCCATTGTCGTCATCCTGCTCTCAAACGACGACCTCTCGTCTCTGTTCGCCGATATAGACGCGTTCGTTTCTATCAAGACCGGCCTCAAAGAGCTTTTTGCCGATATCCGTGAGGCGAAGGCGCAGACGGAAGTTGAGAAAGCCGATTTAGCGACGAAACAGAATCAGACGGCCGATGCGAAGTATGAGGTGGAGACGCAACAAAAGAGAATTGCAGGCGACAAGACGCAGAAGCAACAGCTCCTCGCGATAACCGCCAATCAAGAAGTTGAGTATAAGAAAGTCCTTGCCGACCGGCAGGCGAAGGCCGCGGCGATACGTGCCGCTCTCTTCCCACTGCGCGATGCCGCCGCGATTCAGTTCGGCGATGCGCTCGCATATGCGAAGGAAGCACAGACAAAGACCGGCGTGCGCCCCGCGCTCATCCTCGCCGTGTTGACCCAGGAGTCCAATCTCGGGAAAAACGTTGGGCAGTGCTATCTCACCAACGACAGCACCGGCGCAGGCGTGGGCAAGAATACGGGCACGGTCTTTGCCAGGGTGATGAGCCCGACGCGCGATGTCCCGCCATTCCTTGCTCTCGGGCTGGAGCTCGGCTTTGACCCGCACCACCAGGTCGTCTCGTGTCCTATTGCGAGCGCCGGTGGCTGGGGAGGCGCGATGGGCCCGGCCCAATTTATCGCCTCTACATGGGCGGCCTTCGCGGACCGTATTGCATCGGCGCGAGGCATTGCTGTTGCAAACCCGTGGGACCCGCAGGACGCCATTATGGCGATGTCCATATATCTCGGAGACCTGGGCGCCGGCGCCGGAGGCTATACCGCCGAACACACAGCCGCGGCGAAGTATTATGCGGGCGGAGCATGGGCCACCGCGGGGAGAGGCTATGCGAACAGCGTACTAGCTCTCGCCACGGCGCTCCAGGGCAATATTGACTTCCTTTCAAATAATTAAAGAAGCTCTGCTTACAGCACGAGCGATTGCATCATCTTCGGTACATCGTGCAAGAAATATCGCTTGACGGTTTTCCAGTCAGTCTTGAAGTGCAGGTCAGGCATCGGGTCCTCCTCTGTGTCAGCGAAGTATACGAGACTCTTAAGAATATGATGATAATCATGTGCAACAGAAGGATATTGGTCGGGAAGGCGGCGCAAAACTACTTCAAGCGGCTCTGTATGCGTGCAATACCAGAACAGGTCCACAAAATCACGCTTGCGCCCGCGCTGACTAATCGCAATGACTTTCATAACCGCGATGTCCTCCGGCGCGAGGACGGCAATATTTCCGTACTGGCGTTTCGGCGCGCGCGGGATGAAAAACGGATATGCAATGAAGCTCACCTGCGCTCCATGTAGCCGGCCGTAGATCGTATTCTCCTGCAGGATGTCCGTCGTCCATCCGGGCATCGAGAGTCGTTCGGTCATTGATGCAATAGAGAATGCTCCCTCCGGCGTGAAGAAATCAAGGTCCACTGACGCGCGGTGGCCGATGGCGAGCGCGAGCGCCGTGCCGCCAGCCAGGTACCACGGCGAATCCTTCAACCACGAAACTCCTGCCAGCGCCTCAAGCGCCTGCCGCGTCTCTTTGGGCAATACTTCAAGATGCCAATCTGTTAGGTCGCGAGGAGTTGTTTCCATAACGGGCGCGTCTCGGGACGGAGCACGCGCGAGCGCAGAACGACGTCGCGAATGAGTTCGCGCGGGTAGGTCCGATACATCCAACGCACCTCCTCGTCGGTGCCGTAGTCTAATATGCGTTCTATGATGTAATTGGCATGACGCTTCGCGTCCAATGTCGCCGGATTGATGTCCCAGAACAGCGACCGTCTGGAGGGCATGTCCATAATAGTGTCATTATACCATATTTAGTTATCCACCCCGCCGCCGCCTTTCTTCCCTGTTCACGCTATATACTTGAAGAATATGGAGGAGTTTCCTAATGGGTCGGTACAGCCACAGCCCGCGCCGGTACAACCGGTACCGGCG
>Ga0075904_106_pt2 | contig 14777 bp, 14 predicted proteins | sample RifGroA1_FD_68323 | JGI IMG/M metagenome (GOLD analysis project Ga0075904, IMG submission 68323) | Parcubacteria bacterium GW2011_GWA1_54_9
GATGGGGAGGAGGTGCGTCGTCCCGACCGAACCCTTCACCGCAACATTCTCGTGCGCGTCTCCCGCGGTAACCGTCGCTCGCATACCGACAACCTTTTTCCCGCTCTCGCAGAAGCCGATGTCGCTTACGCGCACGTTCGCGCCGTCGCTCTCTCCATATGAAATGATACGCGCCGGCGTACGCGCCGCCATGGAGAGCGCGTAATGGTCATCGGCAGGTATGACGAGAGGGGCGGAGACGGGGAGCGCGTACGCGGGCGAGAACTCTTCTTCCCGCACTTCTTCGGGCGAGGCGTATGCCTCAACGTGCACAGGGACTTCGGGCAACCGCGTCACCACAACCATATCCGGCGTTACAATCCCCAATATGTGCGCGAGGTCCCCCGGCTTCTCCGCGCCCACCTCCAACACAAGCATCGTCGGATAATGATTCGGCAATAGAAGGAGCGCGAGCGTTCTCTTCATCACCACAAGCCACGAGAGAGGGTCTTCCCACGGGTTCTTGACCCCAAGAATGGTAAAGGGTACGCCAAACTCGCTGTTGAAGCTCTTCTCGCTTGAACGCACGAGAAAGCGCGTGGTGAACACGGCCGCGACAGCGTCCTTGGTGGAGGTCTTCCCCACCGAGCCGGTGACCATCACGATGCGCGGATGATATCTGTGTATGACGGCGCGCGCCACGAGAGCGAGCAAGCGGATGGCGATAAATTTTGACATGTTTTTCATCCCGTTAAAAATTATGAATAATGAGGCAGAAGGGAGTCATAGTGAATGTGGAGTGATACATAGGAGATTTCTAACGGGATTCATTGCGGCGTGGTTGTGCGCGGCGAGGCGCCCGAGTCCGTCGAGAGCCCGCGGTCCGGAGGCACTGCATAATAATTTATCAGGAAATGCACCAAATCCAAAAAGGTTGAGTTAAGAGTCTCTGATGCGTATTTGACGCCCTCGGGGTCGTTTGTATACAGCAAGATGATGAAACGCGGGTCATACGCGGGAAAGAAGCCGACGAAGGAGTGGAAAAAGCGGTCGGTAGAATAGCCGCCCCGGCCGTCGGTGAGCTGTGCCGTGCCGGTCTTCCCCGCTACCGACATGGTAGGAATCTTCGCTTTCCCTCCCTCAAGCACCGTGTCGACGAGCTCGCTCATCATCTCAACCGTCGCGCGCGCGGCCTCGGCAGAGAATACCGGAGTCTCCGCGCTCCAGTCCAGCTTCCGCTCTATACCGGAATTGAGGCGTATCGCGCTCACGAGGTGCGGCTGTACCATAGAGCCGCCGTTGGCGAGCGCCCCCAGAGCGCGCACCATCTGGAGCGGAGTCATGGCAATGCCTTGTCCGAAGGCCGCCGTGTCATATCCAACCTGTTGCGGCTTTGACAGATTCCCAAGCAGGGCGCCCGTTTCGTTCGGCAGGTCAATACCCGTCTTCTGCCCGAACAGCGCGGTGAAATATTCGCGGAACTTCTCTTGTCCCAGCTGTGTAGCGACCCACGCCGCACCGATGTTCAGCGACTGCACGATGATTTGGTTCATGGGGATGGCGCCCCGCGCTTTGAGGTCCCAGTTGCAGATTTTAAAATTATTCACGACGATGCATCCCGTGTCGGTATACGTTGTCTGCGGAGTAATGACTCCCGCATCAAGCGCCGCCGCCATCGTGAGCGGCTTCATAATAGAACCGAATTCGTAGATGTGTTCTATGAGCGGATTCCCGAGAATGTTCGGGTTGATATCCTGCAAATCGTTTCCGTCATACCAGGGATAATTCGTGAGCGCGATGATGGCTCCGGTAGAAGGAATCATGATGATGCCGCCCGACTCCTTGCTCCCGTAGCGCAGATTCACTTTCATCATGTCATCGGACAGGCGCGTCTGCACCTCCGGCTCAATAGTCGTCACGATGTCGCCCTCGCGCGCATCCCTCGCATCTACAAACAGATTCCCCACGTTTGAAAAAAGTTCGGCGAAAAAGTTTTTATAGAGAGCATCGCCCGACCGAGAGAGCGTGCCGTCGTACATCGCTTCAAGCCCGGTCTGGCCGACGAGCATATCGCCCGAGCCGTAGGAGACGATACCGACGGTTTGTGCGGCGAGCGGGCCGCCCGGATAATAGCGCCAGCGCTCGCGGAGCACCTGCACGCCGGGAATCTTTTGTGCGGCGAGCGCTCGGCCGCTCTCCTCGCTGATGCGATGTGCGACTTCAATATAGACCCGTGTCTTCTTCGCGGCCGCGGCGGCAAATGCGTCGTGGCTGACGGTAGAAGAAGAAACGGCGGTTATCGCGGCATAGGCGGCTTCTGGGTCAAGAAGCGTCTGCGGATTTATCGCGACGAGGAAGCCGGTCGCGAGCGTCGCGGCAGAGATGAGGGTGCCGTCCTTGCGGGTGAAGTAGACTGACCCGCGGTCAAAGAGCCCGCTACCGCCTGAAGCAAATTGCCGGTCGGCCTTCTGCGCGTAGTCGTCTCCCTGCATGACCTGGAGGGAATAAAGCCGTGCGAGCATAAAAAGAGCGACGAGGACGACGCACACCAAGATAAGACGGATGCGGGCGCGAAACTGGGAGCGCATCCCGTTAGAAATAGAACACGAACGCACTCATTGCGTCGTACCCCACTCGGCTAGTGCTATTAATAGTTGTCGTCATAACCATCTTGGATGCACGGTGTTCATGATTTCTAACGGGACGCATGGCCCTCGTACTAACGGAGTGCGGTCACGCTCTTCACCGGTACGAATATCTTCGTAGCGGGCAGAGCGTAGCCAGCCGCAACGTAATCCGTATGGGTGATGCGCGCTACACTCGCGAGATACTCTGATTCAAGCACGGCGACTGCCGCCTCGTTGTTCCTGACCGACTGCGAGAATTCAACGGTAAGCGTCGCATAACTCATAACGACGGCGATGAGGCCTATGTACGCGACAGCGAGAACAGCGGTCGCGCCCACGCAGAGCGACACGAGAGAAAATGGGAAGTGGAGGCGTACCTTATGCAACATAAGAAAGGATGGGGACTGGAGAACTGATTTCTGCGTGGATGGCGGCGGAGCGCTGGAACACGCGCAGTTTGGCGCTCCGCGCGCGGCGGTTCGCAAGCACTTCTGCACGCGTCGGCACAATCGGCTTCTTCGGCGAGAGCACGCCCTGGCCTGCCTCTGCCGCGGAACGCAAGTTATTCTTCACGATGCGGTCCTCAATACTATGGAATGAAATGACGGCGAGCCGCCCGCCGGGCGCGAGCGAGTTGAGAGCGGCCGCAAGCCCCTCGCGCAGAGCGCCGAGTTCGTCATTGACCGCGATACGGAGCGCCTGAAAGGTCTTGGTTGCCGGATGAATCTTCCCTTCGTGATACCGTTTCGGCGTTCCCGCAGTAATCGCGGCGACGAGCGCGCCGGTCGTGAGGATGCGACTCTTCGCGCGCGCCGCGACGATTGCGCGCGCGATAGGGCGCGCGAAACGTTCTTCGCCGTAGGTGAAGATGATATTCGCCAACTCCTCTTCTGAAGAGGTGTTCACGATGTCGGCGGCCGTCTCACCTGAATCTCCATAGGTCATAAGTAGCGGCTGGTCCTCCCCGCCGGAGGCGGATTCGCCTCCGGCGGAGAAGGAGAAGCCTCTCGGGGCGGCTATCTGGTGGCCGCTCCAGCCGAGGTCAAGGAGTATCGCGTCGGCGTGGCCGATGCCGAGCCGCTCCAGGATGCGCGCGAGATTACGGAAGTTGTCGTTCACGATGTGCGCAACCGGACGTTCAGGACGGCGGTCCTCTGCATATGCCTCGCGACCGCGCTCCACCGCGGAGGGGTCGGCATCAATGCCGACGATGACACCCTGACCGGGCAGGCCGCCTTCGCCGAGCTCCGCGAGGAGCGCGGCAAAGTGTCCCGCTCCGCCGAGAGTCGCGTCAATGACCGTGTCGCTCGGCGCCACCGCAAGCGCCTTGAGTACTTCATCCATCAGCACGCTGTTGTGTTCGGCTTTCACCCCGTTAGAGACGCCGACTTTTTGTCGACCAGAACTCTTTGGGTTCTTGTCTCTAACGGGGTTCATATCTGGGTGCCCTGGCCGGACAGGCCGACTTTCTCGGCAAACGCATCGGCATTACGCTCAATCTCGGCGGTATAGGTCTTCCATGCGCCTTCCTCCCACATTTCAACCCTGTCAGCGATGCCAGCGATGACTGCCTTCTCCTTAATTGAAGCAAATGACTTCAAGTGTTCGGGGATGAGCACCCGGCCGGTGCGGTCAACGTCGGCGAGAGACGAGCCGGCGAGGAAGAGGCGCGCGAGTCCGCGGCGCGCCGCGCTCCCGTTCGCGTCACTTGCATATTTCTGCGCTTCCTTCTCCCACGCCCTGCGCGAATAGATATAGAGACAATGGTCAAGGCCGCGCGTTACTACAACGACGCGGCCCAGATCCTTCCGGAATCTCGACGGAAGCGAAATTCTATTTTTAGAATCAAAAGTGTGCAGGTATTCTCCGAGGAACATAGCGGAAGATGGTTGTGGGACTGAAAAGCAGGCCACCACTCCCGCTTCCCACTTCACTAACCATCAATGGAGTATATCCCACTCTCCCCCACCCTCCTAGCAAAGGGGTATGTGGATAACCTCGCACATGCAAAAACTGGCGCGCCACAGGCGCGCCAGAACGAGGTATGAAGCCGTTATGCTATCGCTTCGGTGAGGCGGGTAATGACGAAGTCGCGAGGGAGGCCGGCGAGGAACCATCCGGCCTTCAGCGCATCTTTTTCACAAATCCTTCAAACTCCTTCTTGTTTATACCGAGACCCTTACAGGCTTTCTTGAGGTCATCAGAATAGATAACTCTAGAATGCAAATCTTCGTCATAACAAAAGAGATAAAAAGGAGTCTCTTCGTTTTTCTTGAAGAAACGAAAACAAACAGCAGAACCACGACTACCTTTGTATGGATTAGCAGTAATCCCTTTCTCTACTGCTATCAATTGGACTGCTTTGAAGAAGTCCTTCAATTTTATTTTAGTAGGAACTGCCACGTTAGACCAGAGTTAAGCAAACGTTAAAGCATTTTCAACGCTTCTGTGTTCATATGAAGCGACTCCTCCTCCATCAAAATCAAGATTCACACGCCCTGAAAAAGATTCTGAATACTTTTTAGGATTGGTAGCTTCCTCCATATCCTTCGCAATATTTCTGGAGATTTCTGGCCATATTTTTTTTAGTGTTTCTCGATCTTCCTCATCAGACATCTCCTTGTCTATAAGATGTATCGGATTATTATACTGAGCAAGTACTTCTTCATAGGCTTGAACGAGGTTCCCTAGTTTTCCCTTTACTGCTTTTTCAGTAGCGGCGGTGCAAGAAACATCATAGGGGTAGCAAAAACCTCTCCAATTCCCGTCCTTGGATTGGTATATAACACCCACTATTGGAATTATCTTCTTCATATGCCTAATCATATTCCCCCGTCCGTGGGACATTTCTCATGCCGATATCCTACATGTGGATAGCCAAATTTGCAATATATGATTATTGCACAGCCTCATTGAGGCGGGTAATGACGAAGTCGCGAGGGAGGCCGGCGAGGAACCATCCGGCCTTGGGGCCTGAATCGCGGTTGAGGAATATACGGTAGATAGCCTGGAAGAGTTCTTTGGGCTGTATGGGAATTTCAGTCTTAAGCTCGTGCAAGCGCAGATGCAGTTCTTCACCCGTACGTTCTCCGGTCTGCAGATAGTCGGCGAGTACGGTTAGCGCTTTCTTTTGCACCTGCGAAAGTTCAACTTCTGGAGTCTCTTCTTGCAGTTCGTATTTAAATTCTTCCGGCGCGTACGTGGCAAGCCAGAACTTCGCGTACCGCGCGCGTTCTTCTAGCCTTTGTATCTCGTCTTCCGTCAGCTCTGCCCCCTTCGCTTTCCCCGCTTCCTTATGAAGTTCCAGATGCGGCATTTGCACGATGAATGCTACTTCGCGAAATCGCATCTGCCAGGGGGCAGTGAGCCCGGCGCGGTTCTTGGGGGGCTCACAGAGCGTATAGAGACGCGAATAGTCGTCGGCCTTCCCTTCGCGCACGCCAGTTCCGAGTTCGTCATACCAGTCATAGAGGCGCGGTACCGATTCTCCCGCAGGGTCTACATCAATCTGCTCTCGAATATCTTTCCCGATAAGCGCGAGGCGGAAGACCTGTGGCGGGAAGAGGTCGCACATATCCTTCGCACTGCTACCGCGGCCTTTTGACGAAGACATCTTCTTCCCGCCGACGAGGAAAAATTCGTACGGTATATCAAATGGTGGTTCATAATTAAACACTTTGCGAGCAATGTGATTGGCGACGTCTCGCGAACCTCCCTTCGTGGAATGGTCCTTCCCGCCGCCCTCAATATCCACCCCCTGTGCGACCCACTTTGCCGCCCAATCCACTTTCCAAAAGAGCTTCGCAGTGCCCTTCCATGGTGCGGTGCGCCCGGCGTGCCCGCAACTTACCGCATCGTCAGGATGCTTGTCACAGGTATAGCCAACCGTTTCGCCGTCAAAGTCGTACGCACGCGTCGTCATCATCTTCCCACACTTCTCGCATACGACCGATACGGGGAGCCATGACCAGTCCTTTTCAGACCCCGAGACTTCTTTTAGGATTTTGCGGACATCGCTAGCGCGTTCAAGCGCCGTTTTAATAAGAGAATCCATCTTCCCCGACCGGTAAAGTTCGGTCGCACGATAATAGTTCGGAGAGAAACCGGCTTTTTTATGCACCTCTATAAATTCTGTACCGAAGTATTCTGCGTAGTTCGCGAAGCCCGGTTCGGGGCTCGGAACTGCGTAGAGAGGCTTCCCCAGATGTTCTCTGAATTTTCCCACGTCTAAATAATTCGGTATGGAGTCAAACGGGTCAAAATCGCCTATCTCAAAGCGGAATTCATTCGCGACACCTTGCTCCGCGAGCATTTCGGCGACAAGCCCGTGAATAGCGACGCCGCGCATACTGCCCACGTGCACGCGACCGGAGATCGTCTTTTCATCGCGAATAAGGAATGTCTTCCCATCGCGAGGAGTGCGCGTGTCTCGTATCTCGCTTGCTATGCGGTCAGCCCAGAGCATGGGCCTATCGTACCATTATATTTCTTAGGCCACCTTCTCTATCGTGTAAGTCTGCTTGCCGGTGGGGGTCTCAAAAGTGAAGACGTCGCCTTTCTTCTTCCCCATCAGGGCGGCGCCCAAGGGCGAGATATGCGACAGCTTCTTCACGCGCATATCGGCCTCTTCGCTCCCGACGATGGTGTACTCATGCACGTCAATGCTTCCCTCCCTCTTTATAGACACTTTGGAATTGAAGCCGACTTCGCTTTTTTTCTTATTGTCAGTGACAATCTTCGTATTCTTTACGAGCTCCTCTAGCTTCTTGATGCGCTCCTCGGTCGCGGCCTGGAGCTCTCGCGCCTCCTGGTACTCGGCATTCTCGGAGAGGTCGCCGAGCGAGCGGGCATACTCAAGGTTCTTGGCAATCTCGGTGCGGCGCACCGTTTTCAGGTGCTCCAGCTCTTTCACCATCTCGTCAAATTTTTCTTGCGAGACAACGCTTTCTTGTATATCACTCATATAGTTATAGTAGTGCAGGCATTGTACGTGCCCAGCACTAACTTGCAAGCCCAGCACCAAATCTGATTTGGTGCTGGGCGTGCCCCGCATTAAAGCGCAAGCTAATTTTGAGTGCTCGTTGCGGTCCCGCCTACATAAACAGAGTTTTGGGCATACAGAGAGCTGAAGAGTTCCTGCATCACATTGACTGCTTGCGAGCCCGAGCCCGCGGGTCCGCGTTCAAGGACGACGGCGAAGGCGTACTGCGGATTATCGTGGGGGAAGAACCCGATGACCCACGAATTGTCATACTGATTGCGCGTACCCGTCTGCGCGGTGCCGGTCTTCGCCGCGACCTTCACGTACGGGAAGTTGAGCGCACTCGCGAGTGCGGTTGTCACACCCTGCCGCATCCCCTCGCGCACCACCGCGAGCGCGTCAGCGCTCACGGGCACGGTTGTATACGTCGGCGCTTTATCCGCGAGCCCAGCACCAAAACTGTTTTGGTGCTGGGCGAGGAGCGTCGGAATGAACAATTTCCCGCCGTTGGCGACTGCCGCGATTGCGCGCACCATCTGTACCGGCGTCACCTGCACCGAGTATTGCCCGATGGCGGTGAAGTATGTGTCGCCGAGATACCACGGCTCGTCAAAGACTTTTTCCTTCCACTCGGGCGTCGGGATAAGCCCAGTAGCCTCACCGGGGAGGTCAACACCCGTCAGACTCCCCATGCCGAATTGGCGATACCAATATTCAAGCCGAACAATGCCGAGACCCCTCTGATTCCCGAAACCGCCGCCAACCGTGTAGAAGAAGATGTCAGAGGACCAGGCAATCGCCTTCTCCACATCCACGGGGCCGAGCGCTTTCCATCCTTTATAGATGAACGATTCGCCGGGATGATACGGGTCAGGGACTTCAATAAATCCGGGGTCATCAATGACCGTGTTCGGCGTGATGAGGCCGTCGGTGAGCGCCCCAGAGGCGATAAGCGGCTTCACGATAGAACCGGGCGCGTAGACGCCCTGTACGGCGTGGTCAAGAAACGGGTGTCTCTCGCTTGTTGAATAATCAGCAATGATGTCCGACGGACCTCCCTGCGTCATGACATTCGGGTCGTAGCTCGGGTACGAGACGATGGCGCGCACCGCACCGCTAGAAACGTCCATAATGACGCCGGCGCCTGCGATAAAGTGCATATTGTCTACGATATCTTTAATGGCGTGCGCGAAGAGCCGTTCAAGCTCGGCGTCAAGCGAGAGCCGCAGTGTCGCTCCCGTCTCCGCCCTCACGATGGTGCCCTCGGAGCGGACACGACCGAGCGCGTCTGTCTCGGTAAGCAATTGGCCGTTCTTCCCGGCGAGGAGCGAGTCGTATTCGGCCTCCAGGCCGGCGAGACCGGTTTCCTTCTCGTCGTAATACACACCCTTCGCATCCTTCTTCGGACTGGACACATACCCGATAATCTGACCGAGAGAAGGAAGCGGATAATTGCGGCGCACCGTTCCATCCTCTCTCTGAACATTTTCAGCGAGAATAACTCCTTGGAAATCCGTGATGACGCCGCGTGGCGCGAAGAGTATCGTGGATTCAAGACTATTATGCGCGCTCCGGGCGGCGAATGCCTCCCCCTGCAGAATCTCTAAGTCCCATGCGCGCCCAACCAAAATGAGGAAGAGGAGCGAAAGAGCGCTGGCGAGCGACACGAATGTTCCGTGCGGAAGCGGCTTTTCAAGCCGTCCTTCAAAGCGCGCACGGTCGAAGGCTGGAGCATTTGACGCGTCAAGAAATATCTCGTCGGGAGCGATTTCCGGGTCCTTCCTCTTTCTGCGCCGCCACAGCATCACTTGATAATACTCGCCCCGTTAGAGATTAGAAAGTGCTTGAGATATTGTACACAAACGTCATATATCTCTAACGGGGCTCGCTGAAAGGCGGCCGCGCACGAAGGACGCCGCAACTGTTACTACGGCTCCGTAGAGCGTGTAGAGCGGGAATACACCCGCCTGCGGCGTGTAGTAGAGCGTGTCGGCGAAGAGTCCCACGGCGAGCGGCACCAGTGGTTCAAAAAACGAGGCGGCGACAGCGAGAAGAGCGGTACACAACCATGGGAAGAACACGGCCGAAATGAACGAGAGTATCGTGAGAGTTCCGCGCATCACCCCGTTAGAAATAGACCGCGACCGGTAATAATTGTGAGTCATGTGCTAAATAATAGCGCGGTCGCGATTTCTAACGGGGTCATGGTGCCGAAGTGGCGCCCGCCGAAGGCGGGTCCGCCTTCGGCGGAAACGCCGTTATTCCCGTATCGCGCAATTCAACCCAAGAGATTGAAAAGAGATTGAATGCGGGGGCGATGCGCAGGGTGACCGAGGGAGACGCGGGGTCGCTGTCAACCCGCACCACCGCACCGATGGGCAACTTCCCGGGGCCGGGCACGAATACGACGTCACCCGCCGCAATGCCGGCAGAACGCGCCGCGGAGGCTCGGAGCGCGCCCCCTCCCGCGCCTTCAATGATGAGCGGCAGACCCGCCTGCCCAACCCAGCCGTTGGTTGTCACGCCATGCGCTGAAAAGAGCGTTACTCGCGAGAAATCGCTAGAAACAGAGGAGACGATACCAAGCGGTGTGCCTCCCTCCCCAAACGCCTCCATGCCGAGAGCCACTCCCCGCTTCAGGCCGGCGGCGGCGACGAGCGTATCGTAGGGGCTCGCCGGAGGACGCGCAACGACGCCGGCCGCGATGCCTTGAATATCCTGTCCGAGCTCTGCGAGGTCGTTTACTCTCTCGTGCAGGGCCTGATTCTTGAGGGAGAGGCGAGAAGACGAATGAGAAGCAGAAGTACCGCACCCGCGAGCGCGAGCACTCCCCACGATACGCTCGTGGAGGATAACAGCGCGTTACGCCTCGCTAAGAATGTCTTCTTCATCGACAAAGAAATCTTCGTAAGGCTCCGGGTCTTCGGTCACGATGCCCGCGCCACGCACGACCGCCGTCAAGGGGTCGGGCGCGACCCGCACTGGCACGCCGAGCATCTTCGCGAGTATCTGCGGAAGCCCTCGTAAGAGGGCTCCGCCGCCGAAGACCGTCACGCCATGTTGGAGAACATCGGAGAGGAGCTCGGGCGGCGTCGCTTCAATAACCTCCTTCATAGCATCCATAAGCGCGTCCAGAGACGGTGCAATCGCTTCGCGGACATGCGCATCGGTGAGGGATATTTCGCGGGGCAAGCCAGTCGCATAGTCGCGCCCGCGCACGCTCCGCGAGAGTGCTTCAGAGAGCGGCATTACCGCTCCTATCGCTATCTTCACCTCCTCGGCAGTGCGCTCGCCGATGCCGAGCTTGAACTCGCTTCGCACAAAATCAATGATGTTATCGTTGAAGCGGTCGCCGGCAACGTGCGAGCTCTTGGCCGCGACGATGCCCTTGAGTGCGATGACGGCGATGTCGGTCGTGCCGCCGCCAATGTCCAAGACCATCGTCCCGATCGCGTCGGCGACCGGCAATTTCGTGCCGATGGCGCCGGCGACCGTCTCTTCCAGAATAATCGCCTCGCGCGCTCCGGCGTTCTTCGTTGCGTCGCGCACCGCGCGGCTCTGCACGTTGGTCACGCCGGTAGGCACTCCTATCACGACGCGCGGACCGAAGAGCCGCACCCGGCCACCCTGTGCTTTGTTGATGAGATAGGTGAGGAGCTCTTCGGTCACCTCAAAGTCGGAGATGACGCCGTGTGAGAGCGGGCGCACGACGCGGATGTGCGCAGGCGTCTTGCCGAGCATCGTCTTCGCGTCCTTCCCCACTGCGACGACCTGATGCGTCTTATCGTTGACCGCTACTACCGACGGCTCGTTGATGACGACGCCCCTGCCGCGCACGTAGACGAGGGTGTTGGTAGTCCCGAGGTCAATCGCGATGTCGCTAGAGAAGAGGGCGTTTTTTGAGAACTTCGCCATGGCTATGAAAAGAGTCTTTCGCGCGAGACCTTTTCAACCGTTCCGGTCGCGCGCTCAACGACCTCAAACTCGCCGGTTTCAACCGCATCCTTCCCGACCACGATACGCTTCGGAATGCCGAGTAAATCGCTCTCGGCGAACTTCTCGCCGGCGCGCGCATCTCTGTCGTCATAAAGAACTTCAATCCCTGCTTTCGTCATATCGGCATAAAGGACATCTGCTGTTTTAGAAATGTCATCATTTCCGCGGCCGAGCGACACAAGATGCACCGAAAACGGCGCCACGCTCTCGGGCCACACAAGCCCTTTCTCGTCGGCAAGCGCTTCAACGATGGCGCCCATGAGGCGCGTGGGACCGATGCCGTAACAGCCCATAACGACCGGCGCCGACTTCCCCTGTGCGTCTTTATATGAGAGGCCAAGCGGCTCGGAGAAGCGTGTGCCGAGCTTGAAAATATTGCCGACTTCTGCCGCCTGTGCCTCTTCAAGGCTGTCTCGCGACACTTTGAGGTCGGCAAGTACCTCGTCGTTCAAGACCTCCTTGTTGATAGCCATGTTCCTCTCTCGCGAGACGTAGATGGTGTCTTCCCCGTTCTCGCACAGCGTCTGGAACTCGTGACTATACTTAGAGAACGCGCCACCGGATGCAAACGTGATAAACGTTTTGTTGCCGATGCCTGCGCGCTGGAAGACCTTACGGTATGCATCTGTCGCCCGTTCATAAAACACATCCAGGTCTTTCTGGTCAATATGGAAAGAATAGAGGTCCTTCATCAAGAATTCGCGTCCGCGCATGATGCCCGACTTCGCGCGCTCCTCGTTGCGGAACTTTGTTTGTATCTGGTACGCCGAGAACGGCAAGTCGCGATAGGAATTCACATGCTGGGATGCAATGTGCGTTATCGTCTCCTCCTGCGTCCAGCCGAGACCGAGCTCGCCGCCGACATTCAATGATGTCTTGAACCATACGTCCTGTTCCCATCTGTCCGTCTTCTTCCAGAGCTCGGGATTCTGGAGCGATGAGAGGAGGACTTCTTGACTACCGAGCGCATTCATCTCTTCGCGGATAATCTGCACTATCTTGTTCAGAGTTCTCAAGCCCAGGGGTAGATATGAATACACGCCCGCTATCTCTTTATGGATGTAGCCGGCGCGCACGAGAAGCTGTGCATTCTTGGCGACCTCGTCGCTCGGCGCTTCGCGCCTCGCCTTGGTGAAGAGCTGTGACTGCCTCATAGGCGACAGTATATGCCCCGCACGCGTCAAGCGCAAAATCAACTGCCCAGTGTTTGTGTTATAGTATTTCTAAGTCAACACTAATATAAAAGACATGATTAACCAACAGCTCCTTGATTACATCAGTCAACAAAAGCAACAGGGTATGTCGCCTGATGCTATTAAAAATGCTCTGCGTTCAAATGGTTGGGCAGATACTGATATAGACCAAGCTTTTAGTAAAGGTGCGATGCCACTGGAACATGTAACACATCGTAGCAAGTTACTGGTGCCTTTAATCGGTATTGGTGTACTTCTTCTGTTAATAGGATCGTCGTACGCGTATACAATGCTTGTGCCAACTCCCTCGACCAGTACCACAACTAAATTCATGACTCTCGCCGAGTCAAGGTTGGAGGCAGCTTCGACAACAGGCAATTTCATCGGTGTTAAGTCCCCTTATCTAATGGAAATACTGGACTGGAGCTGGTCAAGTCGACCATACGATTCGCCAATATATGGACCCGTTAATCCAAATGGTTATCAGTACTTCTGCGCTACATACGCAAACGGTCGTCTGGGCGAAGCGGAGAGCGCAATGCGTACTACTGACGGAAAACCTTTGTACGGTCAAGACCATACTCTTGTCGGACCTATTAATTATCTCTGTAACGACAGCAAAGAAGCATGGGCTGCAACTGTCCCCACACCTCAGAAGAACTACATATGTATCGATTCTGCTCGCACATATACGACCGTCTCTTCTCCGCTCGTAAGTGGACAAACTTCCTGCAATTCCACCACAGTAACGCCAGCCCTTGCAACGAACAATTTTGCCACATATCAAAAACTGGAAAAGGAATGGCTAACGAGCAACCAAGCGAAAGAACTAGCAGAAGCTTCTTTTTATTCGGGTGTTTCTAGTATGGCTCTCGAAGTGGCCATGAAATGTGATCAGTGGCCTCTCACCAATGAGATAGTTACAGAAATAAAAGATCAGATTATAACTGTCGGTTCGGTGAATATAATAAAACAAAATTGTGGTCGCAGTACGCCTCAAACGTTTGAACTTGCTGTACTGCCGCAAAAAGGAATTATTGATTGTAAGGCGACTATCGTGGGAACAAAAGCTACCTTCTCTGGATGTAGTACGACGTACCTCAACCGTTAATTGGGTTTAGTCTAGCTCACGATTTTGAAGATATCGTGGGCGGTCACGACGAGCATGATTACATAGGGTTACCCTATATATTACTACTATCCAAAATAGTGGACGGTCGGCTAGTATTGTGGATACCACCTGTGACTATCCAAGACTTGTACCTATAGCGACAAGTTGTGGATACCTGTCTTATTTGATTACATAGGGCATCCGTTAGGAGTGGGGAGAGTTACCCGACGATGCGGAAGATATCGTGGGCGGTCACGACAAGCATAAGAAAGACGAGGAAGAGGAAGCCGACCGCGTTGACCGACTGTGCGATAACCGGCTTTATGGGCCGGCGGATGACGCTTTCAATAATGACGAAAAGGAGCCGGCCGCCGTCAAGCGCGGGGACAGGGATGAGATTGATGAGTGCGAGATTGATAGAAATGATCGCCATGATGGAAAAGAGATGACCAAGTCCTTGTGCCGAAGCGCCTCCGACGACACCTGCGATGCCGACGGGTCCCGCGACCTGCGAGAGGTCGGCCGAGAGAGTGAAGACGCCGGAGAAGAAGTGATAGAGCCCGATGGCGGTCATCTTCGTTGCGCCCCAGGTAAGATGCGCGCCTTCAATCATCGCAGAACCAAGCGAGAGCGGCATGATGCCGATGGTGGCGACCTCCACGCCGAGTACCGCGCGCGAAGGGTCAGAAGGGACGATGCCGGCCTCGGGCCGCGCAAAGAGCGTTTCCTCCTTCCCGCTCACGTGCCGGACTGTAAGCGCGATGGTTGTGTTCCCTTCTCCTTTGGCAACGAATTCGGTGAACGCGGCGGGGTCCGCGCCCGAAAAGACGAAGTGGCCGTCTTCGGCGGCGAGGATGGAGTCGCCGGGGAGAAGCCCCGCGCGCGCGGCA
>Ga0075904_112_pt2 | contig 14729 bp, 19 predicted proteins | sample RifGroA1_FD_68323 | JGI IMG/M metagenome (GOLD analysis project Ga0075904, IMG submission 68323) | Parcubacteria bacterium GW2011_GWA1_54_9
GAGAAGTCGGGGCGCATCCACACTTCAACCGCCTCCGTCGCCGTCCTGCCCATACGCGCGAAGTCCACAATAGAAATCAGTCCTGCCGATATTGAAGTTGAGTTCTCGCGGAGCGGCGGGGCGGGTGGACAGAACGTGAACAAGGTTGAGACGGCCGTACGCCTCATCCATACGCCGACCGGCCTTGAGGTGAAGTCCTCTTCAGAGCGCAGTCAGCTCGCCAACCGCGAGAAGGCCCTGCAGATTCTCTCGGCGAAGCTGGAACAGCTGCACGAAGAAGAGGAGACGCAGAAGCACGCCGCGGCTCGCAAATCCCAGATAGGTACCGGCGACCGTTCTGAAAAAATTCGCACCTATAACTACCTCCAAGACCGCGTGACCGACCATCGGTTGAAGCAGTCCTGGCACAACCTGCCCAAGGTACTCGCGGGCGGCATTGACGAGATAATTCTCGCACTCCATCTTGCATCACAGACATAATTCAGATAGTGAATTTACAAGGTTGAACCTTGTATTATTCTGTGGCGTAAGTAAGCCACTCTGTGACGAAGGTTTTAAAGTCGGCTCCGGATGAAAAATATTCTGGCAATGCTTCGTGGGCGAGAAGCATTTCCTCCATGCGCTTCTTTCCGAGATAATCAAGATAGCTTGAATACACAAAGGTTTCTAAAAAGCGTTCAGCGCGCACTTTATTAATGATGCCGACCTCTTTCCATTTTGGCTCAATGAGTTTTATCGGGTTAAGATGAATATAAGAAATGAGATAACGCAGATATCGGTCATTAGCAGCATGTGTCGCTTTGAATCTTCCCTGGAAGAGAGAGCCATTTCGTTCGTGCCGCTTATTAAAGTACATTGTGTAGCCCGTGGTAAGCTTCTGCATGAATTTACTAATGCCGTCTTCCTCATGCTCGCGAAGCAGTAGATGAAAGTGATTCGGCATCAAACAATACGCGACAATTTCAACGATGGGCTCGCCAGTCCTTTCTTCAATTTCTAACAAGGTTGAACCTTGTAATTTTAAGTCCACAGGATCATCCTGATTCGCGAGATACAAAAGGGCAAGAAAACGGTCTCGTTCGGAGAGAGACATGAAGATTTTTCTTTTGTCTGTGCCGCGATTATAGACATGATAAAACTCGCCAGGAATAAATGAAAAGGTACGTGACATAATAACTCTTATTATAACAATAGTTTTCTACAAGGTTGAACCTTGTAAACATGGCGATGTACGATGATGCATTCTTGCTTTGTGAAGGAGATTCAGGTAGAGTGGCGGGATAATGGCGGACGGGAAAGGTACGGCAGAGATCCAGCGCCTCTTTGATACAGGGGCGCATTTCGCGCAGGTGAAGAGCCGGCGGCACCCCTCAATGAAGCCCTATCTGGTGGGGACGAAGGGCCGTCAGGAGATTATTGACCTCATGAAAACGACCGAACAGCTTGAGGCGGCAAAGGCCGCCATGGAGGCTCTCGCAAAAGAAGGGAAGATAGTCCTTTTCGTAGGAGGGAAGGTAGAGATTGCTGCTCTCGTGAAGAAGGCCGCGCAGGATATGGGCGCTCCCTATGTGGCGGCGCGATGGCTCGGCGGCACCATCTCCAACTGGAGCGAGATTAAGAGGCGCATTGACCGGCTCGCCGAGCTCTCTGAAGAGGGGGTGGCAGGCACGCTCGCCAAACAGCATACGAAGCTTGAACTCGTAAAGATTGAGCGCGAGAAGAAGCGCCTCTTGGAACGGCTTGACGGTATCACGACGCTTGCGAAAAAGCCGGATGCGCTCCTCGTTATAGACACCAAGCATGAGAAGCACGCGGTAAAAGAGGCCAACGATGCGGGCATTCTCGTCATCGCTATTATGAGTTCGGACTGCAACCTCTCTGATGCGGCGTATCCGATTGTTGCGAACGACACCTCTCGGAAGACGGTGGAGCTCATCCTCGCCGAGCTCACCGAGGCATTCATGAAGGGTCAGGTCGCATAACGCTAAAAAATACGAAACACGAAGCACGAAATCCGAAACAAACTCAAATTTTCTAAATTTTAAACATTTGAATTTTGGTGCTTGTTTCGAATTTCGATATTCGGATTTCGTGCTTTACTGGTCTTCAATGTAATTTTTTGATATCATATAAAACATGGAATTAACTACCGGTATTATTAAGCAACTACGAGACATGACCGGCGTGTCCGTCATGCAGTGCCGGGAGGCGCTTCAGGAGGCCGGTGGAGACGTCCAGGGAGCCGTTGGTATCCTTAAGAGGCACTCGGGCGCGTCGGCGCTCTCAAAGGCGAACAGAGAATTGAAGGCCGGCTTGATTGGGAGCTACACGCACGACGGGAACATCGGCGCGATGGTGCTCCTCTCCTGCGAGACCGACTTCGTCGCCAAGAATCCCGAGTTTGCCGCGCTTGCGCGCGAGCTCGCGATGCAGGTCGCCGCGATGGACCCCGAGACCGCGGACGACCTCCTAGAACAGCCGTATATCAAAGATGCGGCCAAGACGGTGCATAATCTGCTCGACGAAGCGGCACAGAAATTCGGCGAGCGCACCGAGATAAGCCGTTTCGCGCGCCTCTCTGCTCGCTAATCGTCATGGCCCGCCTTATTTTTATTTGTATCACATTCGCACTGCTCGCCGGCTTTTTCGTGCTCGTTCATTACGAAGCGCGGCGGGGCGTGCGGCTCGGAGCGAGTTACCGTGCGCGCCTCGACGAGCACGTAGAACGTATAGAGTTCATTCTCGCACACATCGATCTTGCCACGTTCTTGCGCGATGAGGCACGCCATTTTGTGAGCCGTATCGGGCATGATAGTGTGCATATCTTGCTTCTGGTCGTCAGAGCGGTAGAGCGGCTTCTCACGCGGGTCATTCGGCACCAGCACGCCAAGAGAATAATAGATGCCGAACCCGTGGAGAGTACGAGAGAATTTGTGAAGACACTTTCAGACTTCAAAGAACAACTGGACGCGACGCGTCCCAAGATGCCGGATATTCACAAGAGCGATGGTTTCTAGGGTACACGCGCCGGGATAGCTTAGCTGGTAAAGCAACGGTTTTGTAAACCGTAGACCGTCGGTTCGAGTCCGACTCCCGGCTCACAATGTGGAGGTGGAGGTTGAAAGCGCGCCCTTCGGGAATTGTTTCTCAAGGTCTTCAAGCGATGTGAAGCCGTAGAATTGTTTATTGTTGATGACGAAAGCAGGAAGAGTTTTCTCCACTTTCGTAATGGCGATAAGGGTTTTCAAGGCCCCGAGGTCCAGGTTGTAGTCAAACGAATACACGCGCAGGGTCGGGTAGGTATCGCGCAGATACGAGAGCGCGTAGCCAGCCTTATCGCAATCGCGACATTCGGCTGTATTGCTGTAGAAATAGAGGACCGTTACCGGCTTCGTGCCGCAGGCCTTGGCGAGATTCTTTGTGATGAGGTAGTCGCGAATCTCAAGCAGAGAATATTTCTCTTTCAATCGTATTACTTGGGCATTATTACTGCCGAGTTGGTTCTCGGCATACGAGAGTCGGGTGCCGAAGTCGGCGAGCTCGCTCGTGAGGGTGGTTGAGGAGACGGTGCTGTCGCACGGCGCCGCTTCAAGCAGGGAGAACTGCGTATCAAGAGAGAGCATATCAATGGATAGCTGGTCTTCTATGGCCGAGAGTTCGGCAACGCGGGCGGCGTTCAAATAGCTGATGGCGTAGGCGACAGTGCCCGCGAGAAGGATAGTAATGAAGAGGGCTATGAGCGCATTCCGGACGACAAGCGACATAGTGAACGTACTAATAGCGCCAACCGCGGCGTATGCCGAGCGCGACGTCGCTCGTCGCACGGATGAGCCAGAACGGTACGAGGAGGCCATAGAGGAAGGTATATGAAATGAGGTCGAGCGTGATACTTCCCGGCGTCTTTGAGATGCGCTTGCCGATTGCAATGAGCGCGATTGACGTGAGTAATACGATAATGGCAAGGAGTAAGTAGAAACTGGCCGGGAAATAGAACCAGTCAAATGTTCCGTGTGGCAGGAACGCGTACGAGAGCGGAATGCCGGCGCGGACCTCAAGCGCCGTTATCGCCTTTTGCATAAGTATGAAGAGCGCCAGCAGGAAGAGCAGAATGCCGCTCATAATCGCGAGCAGGGCGGTCGGGAGCACCAGCACACCGAGTACGCCGTGGCGCCGGCGGCCGACGAGGTCTCGATATTCGCCGAGGACGTTACGGAGGAAGCCGCTTATCCAGCGTGTGCGCTGTCTCATCAGTCCCCCGATTGTAGCGGGTGCCTTGGTATACACGCGGGCATGGGGCGCGTTCTCTATTCCATAACCAGCCTTTTGGATACGAAGCGCCATTTCCATATCTTCAGTCTGATGGCCATAGCGGAATCCGCCGAGCTCTTCCACGACCGCACGCCGATAAAAAGAAAAGGGTCCCGGAGTGACATAAAGGCCGTTGACCGAGGCAAAAGTGTGGCGAATCGTAATACCGAAAGCATATTCGGCGTTCTGCATGTGCTGGAGAATATTCCCCGGTTTATGCACTGACATCGCCGCGGTTGCCGCGACGACCCGCGGGTCGTCGAAGCAGGCGATAATCTCGCGGAGCGCATCAGGTTCAACGAACGAGTCGGCGTCAAGGCATCCGACGAGGTCGGCGCGCGTGAGAGCGATACCGGCATTGAGCGCCGTATGCTTCCCGCCGTTTTCTTCTTTGCGGACGATGCGGACCTGCGGGTGCCTCGCGAAGCGCGCCATCGTCCCGGGCGTCGCATCGGTGGAGCCGTCGTCCACGAGAATAACTTCAAGCTTTTCCTTCGGGTAGTCCAATGCGAAAAGCGACTCGCAGGTCGCGGCGATCGTAGAAGCCTCGTTCCAGCAAGGGACAATGATGGCGACCGACGGGGGCGCCGCGCCCCCGCGCGCGCGCCGCGCGCGCGGGGGCGGACAGTAGCGTGACGAGCACGAACGATTCAAAGAATATCGCGATGAAAAGGAATGGGTATGCGAGCGCTTCGGGACTCATAGCGTAGAGCATAGCATTTTGGTATTATTTTTTCATGTCTACCACCGACTCTCCGCATCCGGGACGCCTGCACCCCATCACCATCACCGTCCGCGAGATGGCCGACATCTTCGGCCGCATGGGATTCGACGTCGTCCAGGGTCCCGAGCTTGAGACAGAGTGGTACAACTTTGATGCGCTCAATATCCCCAACGACCACCCGTCGCGTGATATGTGGGACACATTTTGGACCAAAACGAAGGGGGGCGAGGAGCGCAAGGTCCTGCGGACGCACACCTCGCCGATGCAGATTCGCTGGCTTGAAAAACAAGGCGCGCCGACGCGCATCGTCGTCCCGGGCAAGGTGTTCCGCAACGAGGCGACCGACGCAACGCACGAAGCACAGTTCTATCAACTTGAAGGGCTGGCGATTGATACTAACGTCACTCTCGGCCACTTGAAAGGGACACTCGAGCGATTTTGTAAGGAATACTTCGGGAACGACGCGAAGGTACGTTTGCGCCCCTCGTACTTCCCGTTTGTTGAGCCTGGAGTTGAGATAGACGTGTGGTTTCCGGCGCAGAAGAAATGGCTTGAAGTCATGGGCGCGGGCATGGTGCATCCGAAGGTACTGCAGAATGCCGGCGTTGATGCGACACGATACCAAGGATTCGCGTTCGGTCTCGGCGTTGAACGCTTCATAATGATTAAATACGGCATTCCTGACATTCGTCTCTTTCACTCCGGTGATATCCGGTTTAATTACGCGTTCAACGAAAAGCCGGTATGAAAGTCTCTCTGAAATGGCTCCAGACATATTTTGATGCGCCACTGCCTCCAGCAGAGCAGATAGCCGATGCACTCACTTTCCATGCGTTTGAAATAGAAGAAATACAGGGCGATATGTTGGACGTGAAGGTGTTGCCGAACCGTGCGGCAGACTGCCTCTCGCACCGCGGCATCGCCAAAGAGCTGTCGGCTATTTTGGATATTCCGCTTACAAACGACCCTCTCCGGCGGGATGTCGGGACGTCGTACGTCCCGACGTCGCTTACGGTAGAGATTGAGGACCCGAAGAAGTGCTCTCGCTATATGGGCGCGCTCGTGAAGAGAGTGAGGATTGGTCCGTCGCCAGCATGGCTTAAGAAGGCGCTTGAGTCAGTCGGCCAGCGCTCTATCAACAACATCGTGGACGCGACCAATTATGTGATGTTGAACATCGGCCAGCCGCTCCACGCATTTGACGCCAGGCGTTTAAAGCTGGAGGCTGGATGCTTGAAAATCGGCGTGCGCAACGCGAAACAGGGCGAACAGATAACGACGCTCTCGGGCGAAGCATTCGCGCTCAATCCGAGCACACTGCTCATCACCGATGAAAATGCCGGCGCTCCCATTGCGCTTGCGGGTGTAAAAGGAGGCAATGTCGCAGAACTGACCGCCGAGACGACCGACCTCGTCGTAGAGTCCGCGAACTTCGACGGCACCTCGGTTCGTAAAACGGCCCAGACACTGAAGCTCCCTACCGATGCATCACAGCGATTCCAGAATCGCCCGTCGCCCGAACTATGCGCCTACGGCATGCGTGACGTGCTCGCGCTCATCACAGACATCGCGGGCGGGGAAGTTGTCGGGGTCGTTGACGAATATCCGGCGAGGCCGGAAACAAAGCCGGTCCTAGTAACGCTCGCGCGCATCAACGGCGTGCTCGGTTCAAGCTTCTCGCGCGACGAGGTACTAGGCGCGTGTACGCGTCTCGGCCTTGAGACTAAGAGTGGGGGAGACTCGTTTACCATCACGCCGCCCTTTGAACGCACTGACCTCACTATTCCCGAGGATTTCGCTGAAGAAGTCGGGCGCATCCTCGGCTATGACCGGATTCCCGCGGCCGAACTCCCGCCGACGTTGGGGATGCCGGACCAATCTCGTTACCGGGGCATTGAGCGGATGAAAGACCAGCTTGTTGAACAGGGCTTCACCGAAGTCTCCACGCAGTCGTTCGCAAAGAAAGGCGACATCCTGCTCGCCAACCCACTTGATAAGACGAAGCCAGCACTGCGCACCTCTCTAGAACAGAATCTGCAAGAAGCGTTCGCTCGCGCGAAACAATACGCGCCGCTCGTGCTCGCTCCGAACCAGAAACCAAAGCTCTTTGAAGTGGGAACAGTATTTCAGAAGGATGGCGAGAAGCTTGAAGTGAAAACTTCAGAACCGGTATCGGATCTGCCGGAAATACGAGACGATGCCAACTACGTTCCAAAACGCTATGAACTTGGCGCGTACAAGCCATTTTCTGTCTATCCGTTTATCGTGCGTGATATCTCCGCGTTTTCTCCTGAAACTGGAGAAATGCAGTCCTATGACCCTACCCAGGAATCTGAGTTCGAAAAATTAATTCAAGAAAGTGCCGGACCTCTTCTTATAAGGATTGTGCATTTCGACGCTTTTCAAAAAGGGAAAAGAATTTCCTACACCTCCCGCCTCACCTTTCAATCTATGGAGCGCACCCTTACCGACGGAGAGGTAAACGGCATCATGGAAAAAGTTTCTGCGATGCTTCACACCGCGGGCTACGAAGTCCGCTAGTTCCGTCATGAGAGAAACATCAATTGGACTGAAACGAGGAACGGTCAGACTTGAACCGTATAATCCCGTTTGGACCCAGATGTTTGAAGCGGCGATATCATCGCTTACCGATGTACAAGATTTTATCGAGAAATTGCCGATGCTTGGATATCAATATCTGCCGAACAGGAGTTATCCTGTGCCCGAGTACGCCTATCGACATTTTTTCATAAAAGGTCCGGAATCAAATCGTACTCATCATCGTTAATTATACCGGAAACAAAACCGAGTTCATCCATGAAATAATCCGCAAGGCAAGACAAAAAGGAAAGGAAGTCGCTCATTTAGCAACGTAAAATAATAAATGCTCGCGAAGTAGACGATCAGATTCAAGCGCTTCAGCGACAAGAGAACGTAATTCTCCAACCCCGCTTGAAAGGTGTGCTCGTACGAGCGCTACGAATTCATCGCACGGATACGGATGGATCCATACGCTATCTTGTAGACGAATGAACCCTGCGCCCATAAGAAGATGCCGTAAGACGAGTCGTACACGCCGCCGTTTTTCCTGGATATCAAAGATAAGCACACGCCACTTACCATCCCATCGTACGGGTTCAGGGATCCGATATTCGCGAGCAAGGATTTTTTCTATAGATTTCTCACCATGCGAAGTGAGTACAAGATACATACCATTCGAACGTTTTTCTTCTTTAACCAGGCCACGTTGCTTGAGTCTGTAGCGCGCTTGGGCCAAGCGTGCATAGAGCTCTTTACGATACGACTGACTTCTATCAAATGGACCGATAAGTCGCAGAAGTTTCGGAGCAACAAGCGCTGTTGTGAGTATCCCGCCGGCATACAAAAATCGCAATATATTCGTTTGGAGAAACATCTTCCTCCGGTCTTGAATAGGGAATCTCATCTACCAATTCTATCCTATAGGTCAAAAATGGTAATCCTCACTAATATTGTACTCTGTGGACAGTTTGGAAGGGCTGATTTTAAGCTTGTTTTGTGCTACAATAAAAGCATATAAAACATGGCTAAAACAACTGGAAAAGACGACAAAAAGCGCGGCGCCGGAGGCGCCGCGAAAGCATACGATGCCTCGTCTATTACCGTCCTTGAGGGTCTTGAGCCAGTGCGGAAGCGTCCGGGCATGTACATCGGGACGACCGGTCCCGACGGTCTCCACCATCTCGTCTGGGAGACCTTTGACAACGCGCGCGACGAGGCGATGGCGAATCGATGCGATGAAATAGAGGTCGCGCTCCTCCCCGACGGCTACGTGCGCGTCGCAGATAACGGCAACGGCATCCCCGTCGGCATCCATCCGAAGACCAAGGTCTCTGCGCTTGAGACCATCATGACCACGCTCCACGCCGGCGGTAAGTTTGACCACAATGCCTACAAGGTCTCAGGCGGACTCCACGGCGTCGGCGCCTCGGTGGTGAACGCACTCTCCGAACATTCAAAGGTTGTCGTGCACCAAGACGGCGGGATGCATATGCAGGAATATAAGATTGGCAAGCCGCTGGCGAAGGTGAAGAAGGTTGGCGCGTCGCGCGAACACGGCACCATCGTTCTCTTCAAGCCGGATGCCGCCATTTTTTCCGCCGCAGGCGGACCCGCCTCCGGCGGGAAAGATTGGATACCGGAGTGGAACTGGGAAAAGATAGTCACGCATCTGCGCCAGCAGGCATACCTGATAAAAGGCGTCCGCGTGAGAGTCATTGATGCGCGGTCCTCGCAGGATGCCTTTGAGACAGGAAAAATCTTTTTGAATGCATTCGCGCTGGATGTCGCCTCGATGACCTTTTATTTTGAAGGAGGTCTTAAGTCGCTCGTCGCCTTCTATAATAATCACCAGACGCCGGTACACAAGAATATATTTTATATAGACCGCGAGCAGGACAACGTCAATGTAGAAGTAGCGCTCCAATATGTGGACGACATCACCTCTCGCATCACCGCCTTCGCAAATAATACCTACAACAGCGAAGGCGGCACCCACATCACCGGCTTCAAGACCGCGCTCACGCGCTCGCTCAACACCTACGGCAGGAACGCGAGCATACTGAAGGAAAAGGACGAGAACTTCACCGGTGACGACGTGCTTGAAGGAATTACCGCCGTCGTCTCGGTGAAGCTCCCGGAAATCCAATTTGAGGGGCAGACCAAGAGCAAACTCGGCTCGGTAGAAGCGCAAGGGGCGGTCGCCACCGTCCTCGGCGAGGCACTCGGCGCATTTCTTGAAGAGAATCCAGACGACGCGCGTTCCATCATCAACAAAGTCCTTCTCGCGCTCAAGGCGCGCAAGGCGGCCAAGGCGGCCAAGGACTCGGTACTCCGCAAGGGAGCCTTGGAGGGCATGACACTCCCGGGCAAGCTCGCTGACTGCCAAGTGAAGAGCGCGGAGGAGGCGGAACTCTTCATCGTTGAGGGCGATTCGGCTGGCGGCTCAAGCAAGCAAGGCAGAGACCGCCGGACACAGGCGATACTCCCCTTGCGCGGGAAGATTCTCAATGTGGAGCGCGCACGTATTGACCGCATGCTCGCCTCGGTAGAGATACGCGCGCTCGTCATTGCGATGGGTACCGCCATCGGCGACGTGTTTGATATTACGAAACTGCGCTACCATAAAATTATCATCGCGACCGACGCCGACGTTGACGGCGCGCATATCCGCACGCTTCTCCTCACCCTCTTGTATCGGCACTTCCGGCCGATTATTGAGGGCGGCTTCGTCTACATCGCCCAGCCGCCGCTGTATAAAATAACGAAAGGGAAGGCCGTCGCGTATGCATATTCTGACAAAGAAAAGGAGGCGGCGCTGAAAGAAATGACCGAAGGAAGTGTCCAGCGCTACAAAGGTCTCGGCGAGATGAATCCGAGCGAACTCTGGGAGACTACAATGGACCCCTCAAGGCGCGTTTTAAAGCGCGTTCACATTGAGGACGCCGAAGCGGCCGACCGAATCTTTGATATCCTCATGGGCACCGACGTCGCTTCGCGCAAATCCTTCATCCAATCCAACGCCAAAATGGCTAATTTGGACGTGTGATTTTGGTCTGGGGGGCGTTTCCGTTACCGAATTTTTTTGTCATCCATATGCCGAAGAGGAGACAGAGGCCGCCGAGGAGGTAGCCGGCGAGTACATCGCTTAAGAAGTGCATCCCGAGGTACAACCGGCTAAAGCCTACGACAAGGATAATCATGATAGCCGTGCTTATGAGCACGGTAGCGTTCTCTGGGTACCTCTTGCAGAGGAGATACGTCACGAAGCCATATAGAGCGACAGAGAATGTGGCGTGCCCGCTTGGGAATGAAAACGCCGACTCAAGGGCAGAGGGGGCAAAACTTTCCGGCCGCACGCGTTCCACAAGCTCTTTCATAATAAAATTTATACTGATGGCGCTGACGAGAGTAGCGGCAAGCCCCGCTATATATGCCCTGTGCAATTTAGAAAAATATAAAAAGATGCCGATAATTCCCGCTATTCCTATAACAACGACGATATCCCCTAGCAGAGTCACTGCACGAAATGCGTATACAAGGAAGGGCGCACGATTGCCGAGAAGCGCATTTTCAAACCGGAGGTCACTCGCGAGTACGAAGCTGTCGGCGGCCGCCACCCCTGCGGTAATAAGAGCAAGGAGCAGAAACAGCAATACCCCGATAGAGGCCAGAGAGAAGCGTCTCGACATCACGAGAGTATAACCCAGAAACTTTGATTAAAGTATGTTGAAAGACGCCGTGATGTTGTTATTGTTTTCGTTTGACTCCGGGACAGCGTGGCTAAAGTCAACGGTAATCGAGATGGGCTGGTCAGAACCTGTCTTCGCGCGGTCAAAACCGAGCGTGTAGTCAATACTGTCGCCCGGAGCGAGCGATTGCTGGGGTTCAGATTTAAAAACGTACGAGGTACGCGTCGGAACGGATGCGTCAAAGCGCCATGTGCCGCTCCAGTTCGTACCGATGTTCTTGATGGTGAATTTGATCGCCGGGCGCTCGTTGTCTGGGACAGTGGAGCTCGTGACGAAGGAATCGGTTGAGGCCGTTGTGAGGTATCCGACCGCGCTAATGGTTATCGCGAGGTCAGAGAGGCCGTAAGGAGTCACAGTTGCAGGCACGGTGCCGATTGAGTACGTTCCATTTGTTTTCACGCCGGCGGCCGTCGCCGCCGGCTTCGGGGAAGAAGTCGTCGTAGTTGTAGTTGTGCTCGCGAGAGGGGCCGTCTCGGTATCAAACGAAAGGGTCGTTGATGCGACTGGAGTCGAGACGACCGAGAGGGCCGGCTCCGGAGCGGGGCTGAAGACCGAACCGAGATAGACAGCGGCGCTTCCCAGGCGATTCACCACGGCGGGGACGAAACGCGTTGAATACACGGCGAGCCAGATGCCCGCGACGACAAGCGCGATGAAACCGACTATCGCAAGGCCGTTAATAGCCGTCTGGCGGACTGAGCTGGTCGTCTGGTTAGTATTCATATGACAAATCCATACATACCATAGGGCACTTTTTATGTCAAGTTTCGGAGACTTGACAGAGTTGATGCAATAGTGTATGTCTTGGTAAGACGATATGAAGGGAATTATTGATGTAACCGTACGGCTTATCCGGGCCGGCAGGAGGGCGTATGCGAGGAAGTGGAGCTTCTGTTGGCTTTTTGCCGCCATATTTCTCGGCAGTGTCGCCGCCCTCGCCAGACTTGACCTCCTGCCCGAGGCGCCAGACATCCCGATAGTTGCGCTTATCGCGAATCAGCCCGATGCAATGGCCGCAAGCGCGCTAGCCCCGATAGTTTCTGAATTGCCGACGAAGATAGAAATTCCTGACATCAGCCTCGCGGCAGTCATTGTGAATCCGACAACGACCGACATCCCGTCTCTTGACGAGAAGCTCTTGAAGGGCGTGGTGCGGTATCCGACGTCTGCCAAGCTTGGCGAGGACGGCAACGTCGTTCTCTTCGGCCACTCAAGCTATCTGCCGGTTGTGAAGAATCAAGCGTACAAGACCTTCAACGGCATCCAGAAACTCGCGATGGGAGACGTTGTAACCGTATACTCCTCCGCTACGGCATATACGTACCGGGTGCGGAGCGTCAAAGAAGGCAGACGACAACACAGCGATTCCCCTCTCGGTTGCCGGGAAAGTGCTCACGCTCGTGACCTGCAACTCGTTCGGGCAGAAGACGGACCGTTTCGTCGTGGTCGCAGACTTTGTTGAAAGCCATTCCGTTTCTACCTAGGTAGAAACGGAATGGCTCTCCGCAAGAGAGCAGGGAAGAAGCTCTTTTTAACCGTCGCGCGAGCGCGACACTTCAGAAAGGGAACAACGATGAAACCCATCGTAGCGGTACTAGCGCTCGCAATAGCGGCGCTCGCTGGCTGTGCCAGTACTACGAAACAAAGGGAGCCTACGGTTGCGCCTTCGGCGCCGGCCAAAAATGTTGCTCCCGTTGCAACAACCCAGACGGTCAGACCAACGCCAGCGGCATCACCGCATTCAGCGGCACAACCACCGGCAACGGCGACGCCAGCAGTACCGCAAACTCCTCTGTTTGCGACAGGTGCGTGCCCCAACGGGTACCGCCTTGTCGCTCGAGCATTTTCGCTCAAAGAGCTCCCCGAAAATCTCCGTATGGAGGCCGAAGAGCTCATGAAAGCAGCGACAGAACGCGAGACCAGAGGAGCAACACGTCTCGAGGCGTATCAAACGAACGACAGTCTCCCGCGCGTGCTAGGCAAGCGCCTGCGCACGGAAATTAAAACCCTCGCCAAAATTACGACAGATGCCTCTGTACGCTATGTAGAGAAGAACCCGCAAACGCGGGCTGTGTCTGCCCGTGACATAGGCGTACTTAAGATGGTCAACGGATTCGGAGCATTCCAATTCTCCGACGATCCGCGTAGCCAGATTATCGAGACGTCTTGGTCAGTGACGGAGTTCATCTCGCCGGAGGTTTCGGGCGGCGAGCGCCGCTGGCGTCTTTTCCCTCTGGAGTGGGCGAACTGGTGCACCATGAACCTCCCGGTTCTCGTGCCGTAACGTTGGTCTGGAGCCGTTGGGGCGTATGCAATGTACGTCTCCAACGGATCCCTTTTCTGGAATATCTCTTCGGAGGTGTTTCGGAAATAGGATAATGAATTTCAAATACATAACCACTATAGTGCTACTGCTTATGATTCTTGCGCTCTCGCGAGGGTTTGTCGTGCACTATCAAGATTTCTTTTCGCTCGGTGTTCTCACTGCATATGCTGACGACGGCGGCGGCGGCGGCGGCGACGGCGGCGGCGACGGTGGCGGCGACGGAGGTGGCGATGGAGGGGGAGGTGACGGTAGCGACGGCGGCGGTGGCGACGGCGGTGGCGATGGAGGGGAAGGTGACGGCGGTGGAGACGGAGGCGGTGGCGACGGCGCGGCACCGGCAAATACCGAGCCGACAGGGAACTTTGATTCGGCGGACTGCAATTTCACTTCCGGCTGGGCATATGATTCGGACACCCCGGGGACTTCCGTTACGGTGCACCTCTATAAAGATGGTCCGTACGGCGTCGGGACAATAGTCGGCGGATTCACCGCGGATTATCCCCGCCCCGACGTGAACACCTTTCTCGGAGTACCCGGTAACTACGGATTCTTCTTTTCCACTCCCGACGCTGTCAAAGATGACTTCTCCCACGACCTCTATGTCTACGCGATAGACACGTCCGGAGGCACGAATCCTCTTCTTGGAGGCAGTCCGATAACCATTCCCGCCTGCAACGGTACGCCGCCACCGCCTCCGCCGACCTGCGTCCTCACGGCAGACCCGACGACTATTCAAGCTGGCGGTTCGTCCACCATTTCATGGTCGCAGGAGAATGCTACTGATTTTGCAATTGACCAAGGCATTGGAAACATATTTTTCTGGAATGTCGCTCCTATCCCGAGCGGTTCGTTCTCCGTCTCTCCGGCAGTGACCACTACCTATACCGGCACTGTCCACGACCACAGCGGATTCTCCCCGCGGCGCACCGGAGAGTGTTCTGCTACTGTCACCGTTACCGACACGCCGCAACCGCCGCTACCGGCCACCATCCGCGTGAACAAGGTGGTGGTGAATGACAACGGCGGCACCAAAGTAATCGCCGACTTCCCGCTGTTCGTGAATACCACTGCGGTGACAAGC
>Ga0075904_123_pt1 | contig 14709 bp, 11 predicted proteins | sample RifGroA1_FD_68323 | JGI IMG/M metagenome (GOLD analysis project Ga0075904, IMG submission 68323) | Parcubacteria bacterium GW2011_GWA1_54_9
TAGGCCTCAACGAGCGTGCCGCGCACGGAGGCGTACTCGCCGACGTGCGCGGGGGCGTCGGTGTACTCAATCACTCCGATTGAAGTGGGCACCGCCGTCGCTGTCGCGGGACTGCTTTTGTAGGCAGTCAGCAACTTCTTCACAATGTTCTCGTACGCTTGGCGAAGCTCCGGGTCGGTGCCTATTTCAAGAATTTCGTCATTGATGGTCGTTGCCGACTGGGTCCAGTTGTAAGACCCAAATGCGTACGCTCGCTCGGTCACCAGAAGCTTGATATGCATAATGCCGTTCCCGCTCGCGTGCTGTTCTGTAAAAAGAGGAATATCCGCGGCGAGCAATTGCTCGGTGATAGGCGCGCCGTAGCTGTTACTGCTCTGCTGCGAATCTATGATTCCTCTCACCTCAACGCCGCGCTTCTTCGCTTCAACGAGCGCGTCGGCGATGCTGGGGAGGGTGAAGGTATAAATCGCGAAATAGATATGCTCTCGTGCGTCGTTAATGAGTGCGATGAGCTCCTGGTCGGTCTGCTTCTGGTCAAGGCTATATACGACGCGTACCGAATCTGCGGCCAGCGCGGTGACCGTCTGAGCGGGAATATCCGCGCCTCGCGCTCCGCTACCGCCCGCCGCGTATCCCGCGCCGCCCGCCGCAAGCGCGAGCGCGAGCGCTATCCCTGCGCGAATTAGCTTCCGCCTCATACCCCGTTGATACTATCAGAAGCGGGCACCAGGGCTCGCTTCGCGCGATAGGCGAGGAGATTGTGCCGGCCGATGAAAAAGAGGGCCAGCACAAAGGCGCCGGCGATGCCCCAGCGTATGTGGCTGACCCATCCGGACGTGACGCTCCCGAACCAATACGAAACGGTGAAGAGGGTTGTGACGAGAACGAGACCGCCGGCAAGCGCCGTCGGTATGTAGGTGCGCAGAGGGAAGCGGAAGAAGCCGCTCGCCACGAATGAGGTGAAGCGCAGTCCCGGGACAAAGTGGCCCGAGAAGACGGTAAACGCATACCGATTGCCGAGCCACAGGCGGAAGGGAGCGGTAAAGTCGTGGTCAATGTAATGCGCGAGCCGCGGGTGCGTGCGCGCAAAGACTCCGAGCGAGTAGAGAGCGGTATCCCCGATGGCGGTGCCGATATAGAGAGAAATGAATGCAACAGGCACCGGCATAAGTCCGTCCGCCGTAAGCACTCCCACGACGACGGTAGCCACATCCTCAAAGAATATCGCGCATAACACAACCGCGAGCGAGAGCGCGATTGTGGCATCGCCCGCGCCGTTCGTGAAGTGGAATAAGAAATTAAACATGCGAATCGCTTCAGTCTACCAGATTTAAGAAAAACCATTTGCATAGAGCCCCCAAAGCGCGTATTGTAGGGGGCATGAATCCCGTTAGAGATAAGAATTTCTTAAGTTCTGGCCGGCTTTCTGCAGGCATCTCTAACGGGATGAAACGCGCGGGTGTCGTTCTCATACTGGTTCTGTCCTTTGCTGGAATCGCCGATTCTGCCTACCTCGCCCAGCACAAGGCAAACGGCACGCCGCTCATCTGCAATATTCAGAATCTCTCAGATTGCAACATTGTTGCGAATAGCCAGTATTCATATATTTTCGGCATCCCAATCGCTGAACTCGGGGTTCTTTTTTACAGCATCATGTTCGTTCTCGCCGCTCTGGAACTGGCCCTCTTTGACAGGCTTCTGCGCCGCGTGCTCCAAGCGTTCTCGCTTGTCGGCCTCCTCATCTCTATTTTCTCTACAATCGTTCAAGTGTTTGTTATAAATGCTTTGTGCATCTATTGTCTCGCATCCGCCCTCATCTCCCTTCTCATCTTCGTACTCGCGACGCTTATTGAACCGATAAAGGGAACGAAAGGACAGACTCTCCCCCCGCCCCTAACCCCGCCGAGACCTCCATTTTTATCAATGCCGCCCGCATCGTAATTCATTATGCAACGCACACTTTTCATTCTTCTCGCACTACTCCTCCTGCCCGCGAGCTCATACGCGGCGAGTACCCCGTCGTCTTTTTGGGCGGCACGCTCGGTTCTCGTTGCCAGTTCATCGCCGGGAAACGCCTATGCCGCCGGAGCCTCCGTCGTCGTCACCGCGCCAGTACAGGGCGACCTCTTAGCCTTTGGCGGCTCCGTTGTCACCGTGGCTCCTGTGTCAGGCGACGGACTCCTCTTCGCCGGTTCCGTCAGTTCGCGAGCCCCGGTCCGCGGAGACCTTCGGGCATTCGGCGGGAGTATCACTATTGAAGAGCCCGTTTCTGGCGACCTCGTTGCCGTCGGCCTCTCGGTGAATAACTCGGGGCGCGTGCTCGGAAACGTTTTTATCATCGCGGCGAATACCACCATGGCGAATGGAGCATTAGGTCCGGTTACCATCTACGGCAATAATGTCTCATTGGCCGGCACATTTGCCGGTGACGTGACGGTCGTTGCGTGGGGACGCGTTGTGCTCGCACCGGGCACCACGATTAACGGCGCGCTCACCTACGAAGCGCCTGTGGAGGCGATTATCCCCGCTTCAGCGACGATTCGGGGCAAAGCGACGTACACGAACGCCTCGTATCTGCCCGATGCAGGCACCTCCCGCACCCTGTCTCTCATAAGCATAGGGTTATTCCTTCTCATCCGTATCCTGGGAGCCCTTATCCTCGCCGGCCTCCTCGCCGGCCTCTTCCCGCGGTTCGCGGAAACGATTGTCAACCGCGCGGCACAGATGCGCCCGAACAGAATCTTCCTCACCGCGCTCCTCGGATTCGCGGTCTTCATCGTGACGCCGGTCCTCTCCCTCTTCCTTGCACTCACCTTCGTCGGCCTCGGCCTCGCATTCCTCATCCTTATCGCGTATGCGCTCATTGCGCTCCTTTCGCTCATATACGCAGGTATCCTGCTCGGAAGTCTCTTCGCGCGGCGCTATCTCCACCGCGAGGTTGTGCTCTGGCACGACGGAGTGCTCGGCATGCTCGCGCTCTCGCTCGTCACACTCGTCCCCTCTGCTGGCTTCTTCATCGCATTCTTCTTCACCGCGTTCTCCGCGGGAGCGCTCCTCCTCGTCTTCTTCAACTTCGCCTTCCCGCACGAAGAACAGACACCCGAATTGTTATGACTCGCGAGGCGCGCTCTACTTCGCAAGAGCTACGAAGGGCACGTGTGAAAAAGATGGTCGCGTATTTAAAAAAAGCGTACCCGATGCCGAAGAGCGAGCTCGTATACCGAACGCCCTTCCAATTCGTTGTTGCCGTCATCCTCTCCGCGCAGTGCACGGACAAGGCGGTGAACAAACTCACCGCGATACTTTTTAAGAAATATAAAACAGCAAGAGATTTTGCGAAGGCTGATGAGGCGATGTTTACAAAAGAGATCTCGTCCATCCCGTTCTTCCGCAATAAAGCGAAGGCGATTATCGGCACGGCGCGAGAGATTCACGCGCGGTATGCCGGAGCCGTGCCGCGCACAGAAAAAGAACTCGTCGCGCTCCCGGGTATCGGCTATAAGACGGCGCATGTGATTCTCGGCGAGCTCCACGACGTGTGGGAGGGCATCGCGACCGACACGCACGTAAAGCGCTTCGCCAAGCGCTTTGACCTCACCAACAACACCGACCTCACGAAAATATCAAAAGACCTTGAAGCACTCATACCGAAAGGCGACTGGAAATACGTGAACAACGGCCTCGTGCTCTACGGCCGCTACCGCGCGCCCGCACGACTGCGCCGCCCATCCCTTGACCACACTCTGGCCCCCTGCGGCGCTCCGCTGGCCGAAGGCGAAATAATCCCCATGGGCGGTATCCTTTCTCCTTTCTGTTACAATGCTATAGATGACCGTAATAGTATCAAAAACATCACATTTATCTCCATCTTCTCTAAAGTTATCCGAAGATACAGTCGTATTTAAATACGGGGAATTGTTTTCAGGTCCGGGTGGGCTTGCTTTAGGTGCGAACAAGGCGAACGTGCAGAAAAATGGAGTGAAATATCAGATAGCTCACGCATGGGCCGCAGATTATGATCGAGACAGTTGCGAAACATGCCGGAGAAATATTGCACCCAAACATCCCGATTCGATAGTATGTCAGGATGTTAAGAACCTCGACATAGAATCGTTAGGGTATATTGATGCTTTTGCTTACGGGTTTCCGTGCAATGATTTTAGCGTAGTTGGTGAACAAAAGGGCTTTGATGGAGATTTCGGCCCTTTGTATACATATGGTTTGAAAGTAATTAATCGCTATAAACCTAAATTTTTTGTTGCAGAAAATGTAAGTGGTCTTGCATCAGCAAATGATGGGAATGCTTTTGAAACGATTCTTCAGGACCTTGCCAGTAGCGGAAACGGATATGAAGTAACGGCCCATCGATACCGAGCAGAAGAATACGGAATTCCACAAACAAGACACCGTATTATCATCGTAGGAATCGATAAGAGCTTCGGTCTCCACTTTAAAGTACCTGCACCGACGCATCTTGGTAAGTATGTATCTGTACGCGAAGCACTTGAAAATCCACGGATTCCGTTTAACGCACATAATCATGAATTTAAACGACAATCGCCTAAAGTCGTTGAACGCCTGAAGATGATTCTACCGGGAGAAAATGTCTGGAATGCGAATCTTCCAAGTCATCTCAAATTAAATGTAAAATCGGCTCGTATGAGCCAGATATATCGTCGGTTGCATCCAGATAAGCCCTCCTATACCATCACGGCGAGTGGCGGAGGAGGAACTCACGGATATCACTATGCAGAACCACGGGCTTTGACCAATCGCGAGCGAGCACGCATCCAGACTTTCATACAACGCTATTGAAGCAAATCTTTTTTCCAATACAAATTCAACACTGTTATGAACATTGACCAAATCTCGTCTGAAATTGCAACACGCCTTTCAACAAATGAAGCAGAAGCAGAAATGATAGTCGCTAAGGCAATAGCTGGTGGGGAAACTTCCGAGGTAAATATTTCTGAGTGGTACGAACAAAGATTTCTTCCGAATCTGGTTCTCATTGACGAGGATGGGTATTCCCGAATGTGTATAGATGCTCTAAAAATTCTCGATAAGACTGCGGCTACAGATTACGGAGGTAGTCGGCAGAGAGATATGGGTCAGCTATGGGCTGATATGACGAGAGGATATCTCGGTGAACTTGCATTCCAACTTTTCCTCAAGAGTAAAGGAACAGAAATCAAACTGGGACACGAAAGGGGGGAATTGAGCGATTATCTCGTGGGCGATATACGAGAAGTAAAGAAACCAGGGGAAGATTCAAGACCGCCTAAAGTACAGGTCGGCATTAAGACAACTAAGTGGAATGGTATATGGTTCGATTTTCCAGGAGATCAATTTAACCATTCTGCCGCGCATACTTTTATAAAGGTTGGAACTGGTCGCAATCATCTTTTCGCATTTTTCAAGAAAATTAGTGTATTCAAAGATAAGGTCCTAAAGGTTGGTCAAGATATTGGTTTACTCACAACAGACGAGTCTACAAATATTTATAATGAGCTCCCAACGTTCAAGCCCATACCGGCTTATATAAGTGGTTTTGTATTGCGTGAGCCTGGATATCCTGTAAGTTCATATGGGGGTCGAAAAGGGAGGCTACATTACAAAATCACGAGTTGGTCAGGGCCTATTAATACTTCCGACTTAGAAAAGATAAGGGAAACTGAACATGTTACCGGCAAAATTGAGTTTGAAGGAATCGGAAAATTCTCGCATGACCGTGGATATTTATTCAATACAGGAAGTTTACTTTGGAAGGAAGAAGACTGGGGAAATCTTATTGGAAAACTTTAAGAAATGATTCCCACTGCGTTCATAGTGTGGGCGCACTATAAGAAGTATGGAAGGCACGATTTGCCGTGGCGCCCTCCTTCGCTAAAGCTACGGAAGGGTAAAAAAGACGATGTTCTCTATCGCGTCTTGGTATCGGAAGTAATGTTACAACAGACACAAGTGGAGCGGGTGATGCCGTTTTATAGGAAATTCATCAAGCAATTCCCGACGGCGAAACGTCTGACCTCCGCCCCTCTGTCTTCTGTCCTCCAGATGGGGCAGGGGCTCGGCTACAATCGCCGCGCGAAACTTCTTCGGGAAGCGGCGCAGAAGCTCGTAGATAAGCCATTGTTTAATACAAGGTTCAACCTTGTAAAAAATCTTGAAAAACTGCCTGGTATCGGACCGTATACGGCGCGCGCCGTCGCCGCATTTGCGTACAACAAAGATGTTGTTTTTGTGGAAACAAATATACGGACGGCCGTCATTAATCATTTCTTCTCCAAGAAGAAGAAAGTTTCTGATAAAGAAATAGAAAAAATTTTGGCGCGTGTATTGCCGAAGGGAAGAGCGAGAGAATGGTACAGCGCGCTTATGGATTATGGCGCGCACCTGAAGCGGTCGGGCATGTCGCATAACCTGCGGAGCAAGAAATATGTGAAACAGTCAAAGTTCATCGGCTCGCTCCGCGAGGCGCGCGGCGCTATCCTGCGCTCGCTCGCCTACGGAGCCGCCTCGCCCGGATACCTTATCGGACTGCTCGGTGCCGCGCGCCGCGCACAGATGCGCACGGCGCTTTGGGCGCTGTTGAGGGAAAGACTAATAGAGAAGAGAGATGAGAACTATACGCTCGCTCGCTAGCGGAAGTCTCTAATAAGCAGTGTCGTTACGACACCCGCGACGGCGATGAACCCACCGGTGATGAGAAAAAGATTCGTATAGTCGCCGTATAGGAGAATCACACTGCCGACGACCGGCCCGATGATATAGGAGAGCGGCCACACGCCGCGGAAGACGCTCACCGAATTGATATCCCGCTTTGAGATGCGGCGGAAGAAGTGAGCCTCAGCCATTGATTCTATGAGCGCCGAGCCCACGCGCGAGCCGACAAGAACGATGAGGATGACAGCGAGCGGCGTTGTAGATGTAAAAAACCAACGAGCGCGGAGAATATGGAGAAGAAAAAATTTCCGACCGACAAGACAATCCGCGGATGCATTGCATTCGAGCATACCACACCAAAAACGCCCATCGGGGCTTTGTTGGTGCGGGCGAAGAGAAAGCCTGCCATCACATCGGTGAGATTGTTTTTCACATAATCCAGGTCAATGGGATTCATGTTGTGGGTTGAATCTTCAACCGTCTTCTTGATGAGAATGCGCGCTTCGTTGAGGAGATTCTGCGACTCGCGCAGGTAGATGAAGCCGCGGCTGATGATGTCAGGCGACTTGCGCAATTTGCCGGTCTTGAGGTTCACGCTCGCAATGATGACGAACATGCCGTCCTTGGCGAGCGACTGCCGGTCGCGCATAACCACCTCTTGGCGATTGCCGATATTGAATCCGTCAACGATGAGCGGCGTTGAAGGCACCTTTTGCTTGTGCACATTAAGTGTTTCGCCGTCAATAATATCAATGACACTGCCGTTGTCGGCGATGATAATACTCTCCCGCGGCCTGCCCGCTTGTTCAACCGCTTTCGCGTGAGAGGCGGTCATTGAGTAATAACCGTAACCGGGCATGAAGAATTTCGCATTCACCTGCTTGTTAATCCACACGAGTTCGCCGGTGTTACCGTGGCCGGTAGAGTGGACGTCGCTGGAACGATAGTGAATGATGGTTACCTTGTTTCGGTAGAGATTGTCCTTCAACTTCTGCACCGAGACCTCGTTGCCGGGAATGACCGACGAGGAGAGAACGACCGTGTCGCGCTCGTTGAACTGGATGTATTTATGCTGTTTGGTCGCGATGCGCATCAGCGCCGCGAATTCTTCACCTTGCGCCCCCGTACAGAGGAGGACGAGCTTATCGGGCGGGTAGTTGCTGATATCCTGCGCGGGAATAATAGTGCTCTTATCAATTTTAAGCAGGCCGGCTCGTTCCGCGATTTCTATATTGTTCTTGATGGAGCGTCCTTCAGTGACAATCTTCTTCCCGTATTTTTCGGCGCTCTCAATGATGCTCATCATGCGCTCAAATTGCGATGCGAATGTGCCGATAATGAGGCGGCTGGAAACCGTCTTTATGATTTCATCCAGCGTTTGCTGGACCCTCTTTTCCGGGATTGAGAACCCTTCACGTTCTGCGTTTGTTGAGTCCGCGATGAAGAATAGATTCTTGTCTTTAGCGAGCTCCCCCCACGTCGTTACCTCGCGCTCGGAGGGTATGTTGTCTTGGTGGTCAAGCTTTAAGTCTCCCGAAAGGACGACGTTGCCATACGGGGTCGTAAGTGAAACGCCCATAGAATCGGGAATTGAATGGGTAACCGGAAAGAACTTCATTTTCGTATGGGCAATGGTGATGGATTGCCCGGGTTCAACGATGTTGATTTCCGGCTTCGGCACGTCCGGATACTCTTCTTGCCTGCGCTGAATCATGATAGAGGTCAGATTCCGCGTGTAGATGGGCGGGTTACCGAAGCGGGCCATAAGGAACGGGATCCCGCCGATGTGGTCAAGGTGGCCGTGCGTGATAATAACAGCGCGGACACGCTCTTTATTTTTCTCAAGATATGCGGTGTTCGGGAGCGAATAGTCAGCGCCCGGAGCATCGTCTTCTTCTTTGAAATGAAAGCCGACGTCAAACACGAAGATATCGCCGTTCACGTCTACGGCGACCATGTTGCGGCCGACTTCTTCAACGCCGCCCAAGGGGACGATGCGCACGACATTTTCCGCCGGTTGTTCGGGATAGTAGTCGGCCGCGCGGTTAGCGTGCATAGGCATTGAGGTCGGGCGGCGGAGTATCCGCTGGATGCGGCGCGCTGTACTCCCGGGACGCATTCCGCCTCGGCCTGGTGGTCGACCGCCGCGATTATATCGTCTGGGGCTCGGTCGTATTTCGCGTGACGGAACCGCGCGCGGATTCGCGGGACTCGGTGCAGGTGCAGGTGCTTGATTCATAATGATTGGTTAGTTATTCGGGCTTATAAAATAAATAATGGTTGAAACCCGTACGAAAATGGAGAACAACATTACTTTGCAAAAAATGGCCAGACGGCGTCGGTCATCTTGTACCATGATGCCGCTGTCGCGAAACGGTCTGCAGACATTATGATTTGCGGGAGCAGAACGCCCCTGAGACCGTCCGGCATCGTGTAGGTGAAGTTTGGCGCATACAAAAATGCGGCTGGATAATCTGCGGCAATAAGGTCTTCAATCTTTTGCAGATTGGATGCCCGTACGCTCTGGTCAACACTCACCCGCGTACTCTCAAGCAGGGCATCCACCGTCTTGTTCGCATAGAGAGAGATGTTGAGTCCCGGGTCATTGCGCTCCTGTGAATCCCAGAAAGCGTAGAGGTCTTGGTCGCGGCCGATGACCATGCCGTAGAGGAGCGCCTCATATTTGCGCGGGCGGATGACATTCTGCGAGAGGTCGCCCGGTTCGTAGAGTTCAATGTTGACGGAAATGCCGAGTTTTTCCCAATCCGCTTTCACCGCGCTCGCGACGTTCTTCAGCTCGGGTACATTTGAAGTGCGGAGCGTAATGCCGTCAAGCGTTTGCTTGCTCCCCGCGTTCTCCCAGACGCGCGAGGAGCCGTCATACTTCCACCCTGCCGTTTCAAGGACTGCCGCCGCGGCCTCCGCCGGATGTTCAGATGCCGGGACCGGTACTTGTTGCACCGACCCTCCAGGCGGGACGGGTCCCATGATGGGAGTCGCGTATCCGCCAAGCACGTCGGCGATAATCTTATGTCGGTCAAGAGCGAGCGAAAGCGCCTTACGCACCTCCGCTCGCGCGTACACCTGTTTCTCGCTCGGATTCCAGAATACACCGAAGACTCTTGCATACGGGGCAGTCAGCATCTGGGGCGCCTGCTCGGCGGGCAGGTCATAGGCGCTCTCCACTGCGCCGCTCGCGAGAGCATCCGCGAGGTCCTCGTAGCTTGAGTAGAAATTAAAACGAATACCATTGAGATACGGCTGGCCGAGCACGTAGCGCGAGTTCTTCGTGAGCGATACGCTCTGTATGAGTCCGGACGCGTCTCGGGAGATGCCGTCAACCACAAACGGCCCGGCGCCCACGGGGTTTGTCTCAAGAGTGGAAAAGGGGAATTCTTCGTTTGAGACTTTCTGCCAGAGCCGCGCGGGCAAGATGCCGAGCGTCGTGAGTCCGAGGAAGGGCGCGTACGATTTTGAGAGTTTGAAGACAACGGTGTGTGCGTCAACAGCTTCAACAATGACGCCTGACCAATTCGCGTACTCGGGACTCTTAAGCGCGGGGTTCTGGGCCTTCTTTACCGTGAAGACAATATCGTCTGCCGTCACCGGCGTGCCGTCAGAAAACTTCGCATTGTCGCGCAGGGTAAACGTGTAGGTCTTGCCGTCCTCTGCGATGCGGTAGCTCTCGGCGAGTACCGATACCAGCTCCCCCGTCCCCGAGAGGCCCATGAGGCCCGCATAGGTGAGTACGGAGAGGTCGCGGTCGGCGTCGCTGATGGCGAGCAGGGGATTAATGAAGCGCGGACTTCCGACCGCTCCCTCAACAAGGGTCCCGCCGTAGCTCGGCACCTCTACGAGAAGCGATTGTTCAAGCGCGTAAAGGCCCGAGAGGGAAGCAACGCAGAGGAGAACTGCGAACGCGTAGAAAATAATTCGGTCGCCGGAGGAAAGCGCGTCTACGCGCCTCTGCAGACGGTCAAGCGCAGGGGAACTTCTCGGACGCAACAGTCGCTCACGCGTCTCATCGCTCATCCCGTTAGAAACCAGGTCTCTAACGGGATTCATAACCCCGCCAGAAGGAAGTTCGCAATCGCAGAGAGCACAAGGAGTATCGCGATAACGACTGTCGCGTTGAATAGGAACTTCTCGGCGCCTCTGCGCTTATAAAACGTCGACGCGAAGTTGTCGCCTCCAAACGCTCCGCCGAGGGTCGCTCCGCGCTGTTGCAGCACGATGCCGACGATGAGGAGTATTGAGAGGACAATCTCCGCATACGGCAATGCCGATACGAGTGCCTCCATCTTGGATATGAGTGTAGCACGAGTGGGAGAATCTGTGCAAGCCCCGTTAGAAATCAGATTTCTAACGGGGCAAGCGTGTGCGAACAGTGTTAACTAATTGAATTTCACTCCGACGTTATCGCTCGGTCGAGGATTACAAACTGGGAAGACACGGTCGGGTAACTTTGGTCATACGCGCGGAAGTTGACGTAGTATGTGCCTCCCGGAGTGAGTGGGCAATCTAGGGTCGGCAGGGTCTGACCAAAGAATGTTCGCGTCTCGGCAGGTCCGAAACGCAGACGGAAAGGGCCGGCGACCCTGCCAGCGCCGGTCAAGGTACACAGCTGTCTTCCTTCAAAAGTAGAAGCGGCTACCGGCACAAAGCTGTGAGGGCACTCGCTAACGACGTAATCCTTGCCCCCTGATATTCCGGGACTCTGGGCAAATTCATCGACCCCCCCGATTTGAACACCGCGTGGGTACTTCACATTGTCGGCGACAATCTTGATTGCTCGCCCCAGGCTCCCGGAGCCCGTAACAGGCGGGATGGGCCACAGCAGAACTGGGTGCATGCCATTCTCTGCATACCAATCACGGTCGCCAGAGGCGGTGTTAAACACCTCCCCCGCGCCACAGCTCACTGCGGGCGGTGGAGGTGTCGTACCCGTACCGCTCTTGGTAGCCGAACAGCTGACAGAACTGCCACCGTTGCTCCCGTTGCAGAACCAGGAGAATGGCCCTGAACCAGAGACGGCAGAGGCAGTGCCGGTATTGCAGAGGCCAGTTGTCGGAGGTGAGCTGAATGAGCCGCATGCCGATGTTCCACAGGGGCCATTCACTGGTGCAGTGGTTGTATCCGGCGTCATCTTACACTGGAACAACTCCATTTTCGTAGAAGCGTAGGTAGGTATCTTCCTGCATTTGTATCCTTCTGAAGAACAGCTCTGGCCGTGGACTATGTTGGCATAGCCGACATCTTCGCATTTTGGAATGCTCTCAACGTAAAATTCAGCTGATGACCACCACTTGAGGGAAGACGTTGTGACGGTACTCCCTCCCGTTGCGGGAGTGACGATGACACCACCACAGGAGCCACCGGTTGGAGCGGGACAACTTATTGAAGTGCCCCCGCTTGTTGTAGGCGCAGGAAGGCCGGGGATAAGGTTGCCCCCGTGTCCCCCTGGTGTTGGGTTGGGCAAGTATCTAAAAGCGTTTACTCCGATAATTTGATAGGTACACACTGGCGCAAGGCACGTATCGGGTGAAGCGGTAAGGTCTGCATCGGTCTTAATATATTTAACCGGAACCTGGTCAAATGGAGAGATAATCTCTTCCGAATTGACTATGTTGAGGTAATAATAGGTATTCGGCTTTAAGTAGGCCTTGCGATTAAGACCCGGCGGCAAATAACCGAAGAAAGTATTTGCAGTAACCCAATTGTCAAAATATGTTTGAACCTGATTGTCGGCAAGAACCGGAAGATCGCCATAAGAACTTTTCGGACCAACCCAACCGCCATAGCCGCCCGGTCCTCTGGCAGTCAGGCCATTGTTATAGGCTCCGGTATAGTCACACGGGACAGAAGAAATGAATCCTATAGTAAATCCAGATGACCCCGCAACATTTGCATCGCCAACCCAGCCCATTCTTCCAATCAAATAACCCGCGCTTTCCGTCTTGAAGCGCGTGACGTGCATCTTATTACCCTCCATCGCGAAAGCGCCATTAGAATATTTCACTTCTCCAGAAATATTACCCGTTCCGAAACAGGAACTAGGAATCGCCACAGGCGCTGAAGCGGGGGCAGGTGTGGTGGTGACGGGAGAGCTGCTGCAGGACCCGCCAGTTTGAGCCCCCCCAATCTTGAATGCGAGGCCCCCTGAACTCTTGCCATCGGGATTCTTCACATAGAAAGAGTAGGAGCCTGGGGAGAATAGGCTGGAGTTGAATTGGAACTTGCCCGAAGAGATAGGGGTGAGCTGGAAGGAGCCGCTCGCAGAGCCGGTATAGATGATTGTCACACAGGACTGGAGATTGGACCCATAGCCGACGATGTTGGTCGGTTGTCCGGCCATGATGTTCGTGGGGTAGATGAGGGTGATGATGGGAGCAACACCGCCCGCAACTGTACCAGCGGGAGCGACACACGTCCCTGTCGCAGGGACTTCGCTATTGAGAGCGATTCGCACATTGTCAATAATGGCCTGGTCGACATTGAAGGATTGGATGAACTGAAGGACCGCTTCAATTTGGGCTGGAGTGAGGATGCCCGTCGTCTGTGCCTGTGCGAACGCGGGAGAGAAGGAGGCGAGCGACAGGGCAACGCTAAAAAGGTATTTTTTCATGCGAGAGAGTAACAAGATAACAATACAACCACGCCCGCAGAAATCAATCGTGCGAGGTGGACATCCCGTATAACGATTTAGTACAGCGTGTTCAGTTTGGAGCGCGTCATAGGGCCGACGAAGCCAGTCGTTTCAATGCCGTGCTTCTGCTGGAATGCTTTCACCGCAGTATAGGTCTGATTGTAGAATCCACCGGTTATTTCGCCTCTATAGAGGTCCTGAAAAGTCAGCGCCATCTGCAGAGCTTTAACATCTTCAAAATACGGGGAGCCGATCTGCAGGTCATGACTCCACTCGTAGCTGAAGCTCGTGGTTGGAGCGGACGCACTGCTTATTGCACTATTGAAGGCATCTTCAACGCTCGCCGTCTGGGTCGTACCCGAAGACAGAGCAGTTGTCGTGGTTACGGTAAACGTCTTGGAGCTCTTGCCGGAGTCAACCGCGACTGTGTGCGTGCCGGCGCTCATGGTGGAAGGAACCACGAACGTGAAGGAGGTTCCGTAGAGGTTCACAGAACTCGCCGTTCCGGCAGCGCCATCCAAGGTGAAGGGGACGCTGGTCCAATTGTTGCCGTAGAGATTGGAGCCGTAGACGGTAATCGTATCGCCTGCTTTCACTGATGTCGGGCTGACGGAAGAGATGACGGGGGTAATAGGACTGGTAGTCCCGCTTGTCACCGTGAACGTAACCATATTGCTCTTGCCGTTGGTGTTCACCACTTGAACACTGTAGTTACCCGGAGTGACCGAGTTTGCGCAATATCCAGAGGGACAGCTATTGGCAAAGAAACTGGGGACAGTAAATCCGAGACCGAGATTGGTTGCCACAACGTTTGATGCGATGAGAGACCAGTTGAAATAAATGTCATTACTTGAGGTAAAACCGGAACCATAGATTCCGATCATTGTTCCTATTTTGCCAGAGGCGGGCAAAAGAGAGGTGATGGTCGGCGCAATGGTGGTAGTCGGGACAGTGACAGTGAACGAGCCGCCTGGGATTTGTTGGATTCCCGTTGCAGAATAATAGAGATAGCCGTAGTACGTGCCTATCGGCCACACGCCCGCGGCAGAACTTGTTATCACTTCAGTCGTGCTGGTGCCCCATTCGGCCGACGTATACTCGCGGAAACTGGATACATTTGCGCAGGCATAACTATTGCCGGCGCACGCTTTCGGGGGAATTGATTTGTCCAATCCGGTCGTTTTGATATACAGAGTTTGGTTGCTGGCCACCGAACCGTTCTGCACCCACGGTCCGTTCGGAGAACTGGACACATACGCTTTTACATTGCTAATCGGAGGAGGGGCAACGGTCGTCGTTCCAGAAATCACCGTAAACGTCTTTGAACTCTTGCCGGAATCAACCGCGACCGTATAGGTTGTGCCGACGCTGAAGTTGGAAGGCACGACGAATGTGAA
>Ga0075904_131_pt1 | contig 14336 bp, 14 predicted proteins | sample RifGroA1_FD_68323 | JGI IMG/M metagenome (GOLD analysis project Ga0075904, IMG submission 68323) | Parcubacteria bacterium GW2011_GWA1_54_9
GTTTTACCATCTCGGGCGACTTGCGGTGGTGCTTGTGCACGCGCTCCTGGGCGATGGAGCGCGCTATGCGCTCGGCGGCGCGGACCGGGAGTTTTTTTAGAATAATTTCTTTGAAAAGCGTCTCGCGTTCTAGGGGGCGGTCGTTGAGCGTCATAAGGGGCCGCGCGTGGCCCTCGTTTATCTCTCTCCCGACAATCGCGGCCTGCATGTGCTCGGGGAGAGAGAGGAGACGAAGCGAATTAGAAACCCACTCGCGGCTCTTGCCGACCTTCGCGGCGGTCTCGGCATGCGAGATGCCGAACTCCTCAATAAGCTTCTGGAGCGCCTTCGCGCGGTCAATCGCGTTGAGGTCTTCTCTCTGGAGATTCTCTATGATGGCGAGCTCCAGCTTGGTGAGGTTATTCTCCCCGTGGCGTATCACCACCGGTATCTGCGAGAGGCCCGCGAGCCTGCTCGCGCGCAGGCGCCGCTCGCCGGCGATGAGCTCATACACGCTCTCCAAGCCATCGGGTTTTTCTACTTCGCTCCTGCTCACCACCAACGGCTGGAGCACGCCGTACTGACGGATGCTCTCGGCGAGCGAAGAGAGACCTGCTTCGTTGAACTCCTTGCGCGGTTGGCAGGGGTTCGGCATAATCCGATCCACATCAATCCAGAAGACCGAGTCGTACTTTGTCGGGATATACGCCGCATCATCTTTCATACGCATATTTTATCACATCAATCATGTGTGCCGGGAGAGAGAATCGAACTCTCATGTCTTTCGACAACGGGTCTTGAATCCGTCGCGTCTGCCAATTCCGCCACCCCGGCGATGAATTGCAGATTAGCACATATTTTATGTTTACAACTTCCCTACCAGGTTGAGGCCTGGTTCCAGCGTGTCGTCGCCTGGTTCCCACGAGGCAGGACAGACCTTCCCTTTGTGCGTCTCTACATATTGCGCCGCATGGAGCTTACGCAGTGTCTCGGCGCCTTTGCGCCCGATGGAGTTGTCGCTTACCTCCATTGAGCGCAGGATGCCTTTGCCCGAGGGGTCGGCCGCCATCGGGTATTTGATTTCTCTGATGCCTGGGGAGACATCATGCCACGCCTTGTGCGTGTGTACAGTGTCGGTAGAAACCGAAATGACCTCGGCGTTCGCCGCCTGGAACTTCGGGTACAGCTTCGCGAGCTCTTCAAGCTCGGTCGGGCACACGAAGGTGAAGTCCGCGGGATAGAACACGATAACCGCCCACTTCCCGCGCAGTTGTGACAGGCTCATCTCGGTGATAACTCCCTTGTGGTACGCTTCAAACGCGAAGTCCGGTACCGGCTCGCCGACCTTCACGAGCGAGGCATGGTCGCGAACCGGGTCGTGGAACTCGCCGCAATGCTCGCAATAGTTGCTCTTGGTTTCTTTCATAGGCGTATTGGTTAGGTTGTGCCTATGATACCATCGCGGCTAATGACAGCACAAACGCAGCGAAGCGGAGTCCGTCACCTGTCTGCTGGTGTGCGGATTCTCTGCATTGCGGGACCGACTGCCTCGGGCAAGTCCTCTCGCGCTATTGAAGAAGCGCTTAAGCGCGATGGCGAGATTATCTCCGTCGATTCACGGCAGGTGTACCACGGGCTGGATATCGGTACCGAGAAAATAACAAAAGAGGAGATGCGCGGAATCCCCCATCATCTCATTGATATCCGCGACCCCAAAGAGAGTTATTCTGCCGGAGACTTTGTCGCTGATGCGACGCGGCTGATTACAGAAATCTCGGGGCGCGGGAAGCTCCCTATCCTCGTCGGCGGAACGCACTTCTACTTTGACGCCCTCCTCTCCGGCCTCCCGACCGGGGTTGATGCGAATCCTGTGCTTCGTGAAGAACTTGAGAAGCTCCCGACTGAAGAACTATTCGCGCGAATTAGACAACGGGACCCGCGCCGCGCCGCCGAACTTGACCCACAGAATCGCCGCCGACTCATCCGCGCGCTGGAGATTATAGATTCTCTCGGTACTGTCCCTCCGCGCGGCTCAACTACGCCACCGTTTAGAACAAGGTTGAACCTTGTAAAATATGAGGTTGAATGGCTCATTATTGACCCGCCGCGCAAAGAATTGCGCGCGAGAATTGATGCACGGTTGAGAAGCGCGCTGGAACGCGGTCTCGTAGACGAAGTGCGCCGCGTACGCGAGCGAGTGGGCGATGCGCGTCTCAACGAGCTGGGGCTGGAATATAAAATCGTGGGCGAATTTCTGTGCGGAGAGCGCACTGAAGAGTCTCTCCTCCCCACCCTCTCGGCCAGCGTCTCCCAGTATGCCCGCCGCCAAAAAGCGTGGCTCCGCAAATTAATTACTTACCGTAGAAAACAGGCCGATTTCACATAGATGTCCGTGTGGTTTGGATTCGTTTCCCACGTGTAGATATTTCCGCAACTGTCCTTCGCTTGTTTAGAGCCGAACGAAGGTGTCTTGACTTCTGAACTGCCGGTCGTGTTCAAAATGCACTGGATAATATCTTGACTGATATCCACCTTAGAACCACCGCTGTGTGATCTTACGTTCTCTTCGCCCGAATGACCAACTTCTGTACCACCAGTGACAGTAATCGCACCGCACCTATCTTTTACATTTATGATTTGCGAGAGAGTCGCACCAGACATACCGGTAAGAGAAGTACATGTACTGTTATTTCGGTCGCAACAATTACCGCTTGAGGACACGCTAATGCCCGGCAAGTTACTCGTATACGAAGCCGCGCAGTCTGCCGTCGGAGGAACTACGGCGACGCCGGGCGGCGCTATAGCCGGAACGGCGGTTGGCTCTGTGCCCTTTTGAGGGAGGCACAACAGCTCGTCGTTTGAAGTGATGATGTCTGACCACTTGCCGAGCGTGCCTCCATTATAGGCGGCGCCGGGATTGTAGAGAAACGCCATAATCATGTCCACAATCATCCAGCCGGCAAGCGCAATGACGATACCGACGACGGTATTCCGCAATATTTTTTTTGCCTGCTCCTTCGCACTCGCATTCACGGGATTCACCACGAAGAGGAAGCCGGAGTAGGCTATCATCAGCGGCGCGACGAAGACGATGGCGAGCGTGAGGAGGAGCAGGATAATGTTGTTGATAACGATAATGAGCATCCCCCACCCGGCCGCACACACATTCTGATTGCTAGCTACGTCGTTCACTTGGATTTGAGCGTCCGGAATGATAGGACCGAAAAACGGTATCGTGTTGGCCGCATACACGGCAACCGGTATTGCGATAAGGCTTATGACGAACAGTAGTATCAATATGCTGGAGCGGGAGCGCATACTTCTATCATACCGCCCTTCACAACGTTCAGGACGGCTTTCCCCACTACGCAATTAACTAAACAAAGCTCTATGGTACTGTGACTAGTATATGAAGGCAAAGATGCAAGAACGTCAGCGGGTAATCGAACTTCGAAAAAAAGGCGAGACGATGATTCAGAGACTGCTCTTGTCCTCTGCTCTTTAATGTACTGGTGCGAAGGCACTAAATCAAAAAACGATAGCGAATTCACATTCACGAACGCAGAGCCTCTTACGATACGCGGGTTTCTTGCTCTTCTTCGCAAAGCGTTGCCCCTGGAAGAGAGTCGTTTTCGAATAAAAATGCACCTCCATGATTACCACGACGAGCGCGAGCGACGCAGATTCTGGTCAGAGTTAACCGGAATACCCGAAACACAATTTCAGAATACTTTCTGGAAGCCGCATACGGGCAAGAACATTAAACATGACTATCCTGGCTGTATACATCTCCGCTATCACGATGTGATTATCTCACGGAAAATATGCGCCACCGCCCGCGCTTTTCTCGGAGATGTGATAAATTAGTCTTACCGGGTCCATAGGCTCAATGGTAAACCGCGGGACTCCAAATCCCGTTTTGCTGGTTCGAATCCAGCTGGGCCCGCAAAATCAAAAACCGCCTCTCGGCGGTTTTTGTTTTATTTCTTCGTTTCTTTGAAGAGGACGTTCTTGCGCAGGGTAGGGTCGAACTTCATAAGCTCAATTTTACGTTCGGTAGTTTTTCTATTCTTGCGAGTCCAGATAATATGCTTGGACTTCGTGGACTTGAGCCGGAGCAGGCGGTCTTGTGACATACGACTAACGTAGCAGAAACGCTTGATTTAAGCAACGACTGCCTCTTTTGCACTTGCGCTCACGCATGAGGAATGTCGTTCTTGATGGAGACGGTGACGGTGCCGCCCTCCATCACGTCCTGGACGACCATCAGGGATGCGAGCGGAGTGAGTATCTTATCTTGAATCGTCCGGCGAAGCGGTCGCGCTCCGTACTGCGGGTTGTACCCCTTTTCTGCGAGCCACGTCCGTACCTCGGGCTCTATGGTAAGCGCGATGCGCTTCTGGCTCAAACGTTTCATTACCTCTTCAATCTGCGTATTAACGATGCGAGCAAGTGTCTCCTTCGCGAGCACATCAAAGATGATGATGTCATCAAGACGATTGAGGAACTCGGGACGGAAGTGCTCCTTGAGCGCATCCATAACCTTCTCTTTGGTCTCTTCGTAGCGCGTCGCGTCGGTCGCGCCCGCCTTGCCGAAGCCGATGTGCGCGAGCCGGTCTATGAATTCCCCGCCGATGTTGGAGGTGAGCACGATAATCGTATTCTTGAAATTGACCTTGCGCCCTTTGCCGTCGGTGAGGTGTCCTGAATCAAGCACTTGGAGCAGGATATTGAACACCTCCGGATGCGCTTTTTCAATCTCGTCAAAGAGCACCACCGCGTATGGGCGGTGCCGGATACGCTCGGTCAGGGTGCCAGCTTCTTCGTAACCGACGTAGCCGGGAGGCGCGCCGATGAGCTTCGCCACCGAGTGCTTCTCCATAAACTCGCTCATGTCCACGCGCACGAGGGCGTCGGCATCATTGAACATAAACTCCGCGAGCTTTTTTGAGAGTTCGGTCTTCCCTACGCCAGTCGGGCCGAGGAAGAGGAACGAGCCGATAGGGCGGTTCGGGTCAGAGATGCCCACACGGGAGCGCTTCACCGCGTCAGTCACTTTCGCCACCGCATTGTCCTGGCCGATGACGCTCTTCTTCAGCGACTCTTCCATACGGCCGAGCTTCGCGGCTTCCTCTTCCAACATTCGCGCGACCGGAATGCCCGTCCAGCGCGAGACGACTCCCGCGATATCTTGTTCAGTCACTTCTTCGTTCACCGTACCAAGGTCGGCGGATGCCTCGGCATTGTCGGCCTGTATCTTAAGCGCCTCCAGTTCGGTCTTGTTGGTGCGAATACCGGCAATCACATCCTTCTCATTCTTCCACTTGAGCTCAAGCTCGCTGGTCTTCTCCTTCAAGTCGGCAACTTCGCTATCAATGGCTTTGATGCGCTCTTTTATCTCCTTGCCGCCAGGGGCAGGCCCGCTCCCGACGGACGCGAGGGCTTCTGCATCCTTCTGGAGCGCTTGCCGCTCAATCTCCAGCCGGCGAATCTTGCGGTCAGTTTCTTCAAGCAGGGGCGGCTTGTTCTCAAGCGCTATTCGCAGACCACTCGCGGCTTCATCTATCAAATCAATAGCTTTGTCTGGTAAAAATCTGTCGCTGATGTAGCGCGCCGAGAGTTCAACGGCGGCGACGATAGCGCCGTCGGTGATACGTACGCCGTGGAAGAGCTCGTACTTGTCGCGGAGCCCGCGCAAGATGGCGATGCCGTCTTCTACCGAAGGCTCCTGCACGAACACCGACTGGAAGCGGCGCGTGAGCGCGGCATCCTTCTCAATATATTTCTGATATTCCTTGAGCGTGGTCGCGCCGATGACGCGCAGCTCGCCACGGCTGAGCGCGGGCTTCAGCATATTTGACGCGTCCAGAGAGCCCTCGGCGCCTCCGGCACCGACGAGCGTGTGGAGCTCGTCAACAAAGAGAATCGCCTTGTCGCCGGTGGCCATACGCGCCGCGAGACCCTCGGCAATCGCCGTCTTCCCGACGCCAGCTTCGCCGATGAGGACCGGGTTGTTCTTGGTGCGGCGCGCGAGAATCTGGATGACTCTATTTATTTCTAAGTCGCGACCAATGACCGGGTCCAGCTTGTTCTCGGCGGCAAGCTTGGTGAGATTGCGCGCATATTTGGCGAGCGCGCGGAAACGTTTCGGCTCTGCCCCCTGCCCGTCTTTGGAACTCTTGAGCTCTTTGAGGATAGCGAGCGCCGCGTCGCGCCCAATGGAGAAACGCGCCAGGATGTCAGAGGCGGGGCCCGGGTGTTCTACGACGGCGAGGAAGAGGTGCTCGGTGCCGACAAACGTGTCGTTCATCCGTGCCGCTATCTTCCCTGATGCCTCAAGTGCCTGCGCGAGGTCGGGCGTGAGATAAATCTGGTATGAAGGCGAGAGCACCGTAGCGCTCTCGGGCGCCTCCAGGTGTTCAAGCACGGCATCCGCGAGCATAATGGTGTCAACCTCCATGCGGTCAAGCATTGAGAACACGAGCGACTCCTCTTGGAGCACGAGGGCGGCGAGAAGATGGAGCGGCGAGACGTGGTTCTGCCCGCGCTCTATCGCGAGCTCGTGCGCTCTTCGCACGGCTTCCTTGGCTTTGGTGGTGAAGTTGTTAAATGGCGGCATTGTGTAGAAAGCGTATGTTACGTTGAAGCGGTAGTGAGGAGCGTCGTTATTTTGTTTGTGGGGATGAGAAGTCCCGGTGTTATCCCCGCGCCGATACCGACCAGATTGCCCGAGAGGTCCACGGCGGCGCTCCCCGCTCCTATATCAGGTAATGTCGTATGAACCCCGTCATCGCTTACGCGTGCCACGATGCCGGTGGAGGCGGAGCCATCGGCGCCTATAGCAAGAGTGGTCTGACCGAGCTTCAGGTCGCTCGTGGCGATGAGGGTCGGCGATGTTGCTTTCGGCAGTGTGGCATCATCCGCGAAACCGTAGATGGCGACTCCGTCGCCTTCGTGAGCGATAGACGCGAAGATGTATATGTCGCCGGGGAATCCGATAAGCGCCTCCCTCGGTAATGCTCCCTGTGCGGCAGTGGCGACTGCACGCGACTTCGGGAGGTAGGTGCCGACGGAAATGGAAGGCGTTGACGTGCCGGTTTCGGCGGCATAGATGACAACGGCGCGGGTCGCAGCGACTCCAAGCGCGGCGGTCACAAGGTCTTGGTTTGACGGTGCGGGCGCTTGGATAATCGTCGCGGGCGCCGCCGCCGCAACCGTCTCAATGGTGCGCTCAACGACGCGATTCACCGTCTGGGTAACATACGGCGGAGCCGTATCAAGCAGGGAGACCGTCAAAATGCCGGTCGCGACCGACGTAACGAAGTTCACCAGAATCGTGAGCAGTACGAGCTGTGATTTAGAGAGTTCCTCTATGTTCATCCCGTTAGAAATTAATGCCAATAACTAACCCCGTTATATTACGGTCTCGACCTCTGTGTCCGTGATTTCTAACGGGATTCATATGGCCATAATGCTACCGCTGGCCTCCATTGTCAATTCCGCCGGAAGCGAGGACGACCTCTCGTACGAGCGCGAGCGCGAAACGACCGAAGTCACGCGAGCGGACATCTGGCCCCCACGAGATTCGGAGAGTCGTGCGAGCCCGTTCGCGGTCGCCGGTAAGCGCGTAGACCGCGCGCGAACCCTCCTCGGAATCTGTCTCGCAGGCGCTTCGCGTTGACACGGCGAACCCTGCCTCGTCCAAGAGCGCGACGAGGTAGTCGGTATTTCTCCCAATAAGAGAGAGGTTGAGAATATGTGGTGCCTGCCTGCCTGCACAGGCAGGCTCACGGCCCTCATTTATATATACGTTTGGAATTGTGCTTATGTTTCTGATAAGTTCTGTGCGGACACGCTCGGCAGAAGCACGAAATGATTCGCGGCCATTCGCGGCGGCGCGAAGCGCCGCCGCGAATTCTCTCGCGAGTCCCGGAGCCTCGCTCCCGCTTCGCAATCCCCGCTCCTGACCGCCGCCGCGATAGAGCGGGACAAGCGGAATGGTGCGATGTGCGATGAGCACGCCGATACCGCGCGTGGCACAGACTTTTGATGCATCAAGAGTGAGCATATCCGCGCTGAAGTGGGCGCGCGTGATCTTCTCGGTCAAGGGCGCTTGGCTCGCATCCACGTGTAGCAACATTTTCGGTCCAATTGTTTGCTTCACTTCACGTGTATTCCAAATAATTCCCGTCTCTCCGCAAACTGCATCCATGGAGACGAGCATAGTTTCTGCCTGTAACATCTTTGCGAGCATTTCAGTATCAACTCGGTAATTTTTTATCGGTAACTCATCAACCATAACGTCTTCTTCTGCAAGCAATTTCATATTCTCCACCACCGACGCATGCGCACTAGGCAGGTACAGAACATGCGGGTGCGAGGTGCGAGGTGCGAGGTGCGAGCGAGCACGGACAATTCCGAGAATCGCGAGTGCATTCGCCTCCGTTACGCCACTCGTGAATATCACATCATCGCTCTGTACTTCAACCAGCCGCGCGATACTTGTTCGTGCATCCTCCAGCATTTTCTTCGCTTTTCTTCCTTCTTTGTGCGGCGACGACGGATTCCCGCTCATCCCGGCAGCGTAATCCAAATATGTTCTCTTATTACTCCAAAACATAGGTTGATTCTACACATATTGACATCAAAAATCACTGCGGCTATTATGTGGCATTCGCTTGGGTGTAGGTCCTATGGCCGAATAACGAGGCGCGAAAGCACGCCTACAATGAGCAGACAGCTTAAGAGACCCAACGCACAACAGTCGGAATTGGTCCGGCTGTTATTTTTATGTGGATAACCATGTCGGAATTTTTATCCTATAGGTTATAATTTCCGACATGAAGAAAATGCAGACAGAAACAAGAGGACGATATCTTCCGATGCGCAATCTTATTTTACGGACGCTGGCTGTCGGCGGCGTATTGAGCGTCGCACTTGTGGCGCCGAAAACTCTGACACTTTTGAAAAAACTTGACCGTGGCGCAACAAATCGTAAAAATCTTTATCGTCGCATCACACAGGCAATAACTGATCTGGAATATGCCGGATTTGTGAAAACATCTGGGGAACGCGGACATCGTAGAGTCGAATTAACGGATAAAGGACGCGTGACGATTGAGACAATTTATGCAAATGAGTACCGAATTCCCGAGCCGGCGTTTTGGGATGGCAGGTGGCGGGTGGTTATGTTCGACATTCGTGAGAAACGCAGAAGGGCTCGTTCACAACTTCGGCTTCTTCTTTTAGGTGCCGGTTTCTTGCGTCTTCAAGATAGCGTATGGATTTACCCGTACCCGTGCGATGAATTTATTGGGCTTGTTCGTGCGCACCTCAAGAGTGGCACTGGCGAGATGCTCTCATTCGTAGCCGAAGCTCTTGAATCAGATAGAAAACTTCGCGAACATTTCCGTCTCTTTTCAACATAATCCAATGGATAATGGATGTCGGAATTTTTGTCCTATAGATTAGAATTTCCGACAAAGTAATGATTGCAATTAATCAGTTTTTATGATGAAATAGAGCCATTATGGCGCGGACAGCACGACCGCCCGTCATCGCGGTGATGGGCCACATAGACCATGGGAAGTCCTCGCTTCTGGATTACATCCGGGAGGAAAATATTGTCGCGGGCGAAGCGGGCGGTATCACCCAGCATGTCGCCGCCTACATCGCCGAACATAACGGCCGATTCGTCACTTTCCTTGATACTCCGGGGCACGAGGCGTTCAAGGCGCTCCGCACTCGCGGCGCGGCCGCCGCTGATATCAGTATCCTCGTCGTCGCGGCAGACGAGGGAGTAATGCCGCAGACGCTTGACGCACTCGCCGCCATCAAGGAGGCGAACATCCCTTACATCATCGCTATCACCAAGATTGATAAAAATAACGCCGATATTGCGCATACAAAAAACTCTCTCGTTGAACACGGCATTTATATAGAAGGTATGGGCGGCGACGTCGCATACGCGCCGATATCATCCAAAACCGGCGAGGGCATCCCAGGACTTCTTGACCTCGTCCTTCTGGCGGCGGACCTCCTGGAGCTCACGGCCGACCCCGAGGCGAGCGCAACCGGCTTCGTACTTGAGTCAACCCAGGACCCCAAGCGGGGCTCCTCGGCGACGCTTATTATTAAGAACGGCACGCTCACGCTCGGACGCCTGCCTGCCGGTAGGCAGGGCTTCGTGGTCGCGGGCGACGCCTACGGAGCCCTTTTCAACGTCGTGAAAAGTAAGAAAGAGGCTCTTGACGCAACGCGAAGCGTCGTGTTGGGCGACCGTTCTGCTTCGCAGAATGGTTTAGTCGAGACGCCTGTGGAGGGCGTCGGGGAGCTCCCGCTGGTTGTGAAGGCTGATGTCGCTGGCTCGGTAGACGCCATCGTCCATGAGCTCGCTAAGACTACGCACGAACGCGCCGTCGTTCGTCTTATTTCTTCAGGCGTCGGCAGTGTCTCGGAAGCCGACGTGAAGACCGCCTACGCCGCCGGCGGTGTCATTATATCGTTTAACGTCGGGATGGACGCTATCGCGAGCGAGCTCGCGGAACGCGACAAGGTGGCCGTATTCCCCTTCTCTATTATTTATGAGCTGACGGCGAAAGTGGCGGAACTCCTTGCGGAGCGAGCGCCGAGTGTGACGGCGGAGAAGGAACTCGGGCGGGCGCTCGTGCTCAAAACCTTCTCTGCAGGCGCGAAGAAGCAGGTGCTCGGCGCGCGTTATGTATCGGGCATCCTCTCGGTCGGCGACCGCGTGAAGCTCGTGCGGAAGGGTGTTGAAGTCGCGCGGGGCAGTATCAAGAATCTCCAGCAGGCGCGCGCATGTGAAAGAAATAAAAGTTGAGGGCGACTTCGGCGCTGAAATAGAGGCGCGAGAGAACGCGGCTTACGGCGATGAGATAATTGCGTTTACTATTTCTGAATCATGAACACAGAGAATCGTGCGGCTGAAATAATAGCCCGCGAAGCCGCCTTATTTATTCAGAGAGAGGCCGGCACAGAATCGCTCATCACCGTCATTCGGGCAGAGAGCGTCGCGCACGGCGAGCGCGTGAACGTTTTCGTGAGTGTCTTCCCCGTAGAAAAAGCTCGCACGGCGCTCGCCTTCTTAGAACGCCAGCGCGCGGCATTCTCTAAACACTTGAAAGCGCATACGCACCTACGCCTCCCGCGCATAGATTTCATGCTTGATAACGGCGAACTCAATGGAGGCCCGGGAGGGATTCGCACCCTCGCATAACGGTTTTGCAGACCGTCGCGTTGCTTCTTCGCCACCGGGCCATTCGTAAACAATAACAGAGATGATAGTATCATCAAAAGATGCCGGGGTGGCGAAATTGGTTAGACGCACAGGGCTTAAAACCCTGCGAGGGCTTAAAATCCTCATGTGGGTTCGATTCCCACCCCCGGCACTCGTGTGCTAAATTGTAAAAGTTCTCTTGCGCCTATAGCTCAGTTGGTAGAGCAGCTCCCTCTTAAGGAGACGGTCCCTGGTTCGAGCCCAGGTAGGCGCACAAAACTACGTGTGTTTATCACTGGCTTTTTATAATGGTATACGCTATAATCCTTAGGTATGGACAGGCGTATTAAATATATTGAAACAAAGTGGTCCTACTCGCTCGCTTACGTGATTGGAATTATTACAACCGACGGCAATCTTTCACCGGACGGGCGACATATAAACATCACTTCAAAAGACCTCGAGATGGTCCAAAATGTGAAGGATATATTGCATCTTTCGAATACGTTTAGTCGAAAAGCTCGTGGGGGTTCAACTGATAAAAAATATTATGTGCTGCAATTTGGTAGTAAAAATTTTTATGCATTTCTCCTCTCTATAGGACTCACGCCAGCAAAATCAAAAACAATAAGGAAAGTTCAAGTTCCTGATAAGTTCTTCTCTGATTTTCTACGAGGATGTATAGACGGAGACGGTAGCATCAATGAGTCCAGACATCCTGAAAGTAAACATGCACAACTCCGACTATCCCTCACGTCAGCAAGTAGAACGTTCCTCGAATGGATGCTGAAAAATGTACGAAGAATCTATAATATTCGAGGCGGTTGGATTACAAAGTTGGATAAAAAGTCTACACAGATATTGAGGTTTGGGAAAAGTGATTCTATACAAATCCTCAAAGCAATGTATGCTAACTCACGTAGGTATGCACTGCAGAGAAAATTAGCGGTCGCGGAAAAATACTTGGGCGAGTAGCCGAATTGGTACAGGCGCATGGCTTAGGACCATGTCTCGCAAGAGGTGAGGGTTCGAGTCCCTCCTCGCCCACAGCACCTTGACAACTCCCTAGTTCCGTGTATTATAGAGCGCAGGAGGCTGGTTTTTCCATTCATTATTGTGGTATCTGATCAACGTCGCACCTTAGAGGAGACAGCGTCATGGAATTCGTTCTTGTTGTCAAGGAAGTCATCCTTTGGATTGTTCTGCTGATGGCTGTTTGGGCAGTTCTCGGATTTGGCATCGTTCATGAGAACGAGCGTGTCGTAAAGATTCTGCTCGGACGACCCTATGCTGTAGTGGAGTCTGGCTGGTTCTGGATCCCGTTTGGGATCGCATGGGTACGCCGGTACACGACGAAAGTCGTCGAGCTGGTCATCGCACGCCGCGATGTAGAACGGAAGATAGTGAAAGACGAGCAAGGGAGAGCCCTGCCTGCAGGCGGTTTTATTACCGCTGCAGGCGAAGTTACGGCCGGAATAAAAAAAATAACGGCGGGTCCCGTTAACATCGGGGTTACGCTTTCCTTCCGCTTCAACTGGCCGGCGGACTACAAAGAACTGCTTCAGTGTGTCAAGCTATTGCCGTCGCCTGAAAAAATCGAAGACCTTACGGACATCTTTCACGAGATTATCCTAGACGAGGCTCGGGGCGTCGGGAGCAAGATGACCTATATCGAGATCCTAAGCGAGCGCAAGCAATTTGCGCAAAAAATAAGAGACGCTGTGGTAAAAGGCGATGCAAGCGAGCTTCTCATCAAAACAGGCTTGAAGCATTCAACGCAAGTTGTTATCGACCATATTGATGTCCCGAAAGAGACACTTGATGCAATCGATGACGAGGAGGCTAAACGCCTTCAGGCTGAGGGCGTACGTCGAGAGGCCGAAGGGAAAAGAGATAAACAAAAACTCGAGGGCGAGGGATTTGCGGCGGCATACAAGGCAATAAAGGCCGAGGGTCCTGAAGCAATGCAGCTTGAGTCGCTTCGTACACTACGGGAAATGGCACAGGGAACGTCCAACACCATTTTCTTTCCGCTTGAAGCTATCCAGAAGCTGTTCGGCAACTTCCTGAAGAAATGAGGGGAACGAGATGCTTATCTTCTTCAAGATTCTGGTTGTCATTGCTGTCTTCGCTCTCGTGGGTATCAAGGTCTATCAGAGCCTGTCCCCTGCACAGCGAACTTGGCTGAAGGGACACCTTGAGTACGTCGGCTACACTGCTACAATCCTCGCTCTTGCCCTTGTGCTCTGGATGTTCTGGGGTGATGAACTCACCACATTTCTGCAAGCACCATCGTTGGAAGACGTGTGGAGGTGGACGAAAAACTACTGGCTGTGGGTCATCCTGATCCTCGGCGTACCGCTTCTCGTCCTCTTCGCTTTCAAGGCGTTGTGGGCGACGGCGGTACAGTGGCTTCTCGCCACTGCACTCGTCATGCTCTTTGTCGTCATCCCGCTGGTGGACTTGGCCTGGGGCGAGAAACCACCTCCTCCACCGCAGGCACAGGTCCAGCAACAACAACGGGAGGCAACTGATTGCACCTACGCGCGACCGTGTCCGCCAGCACTCAAGGCGACGCAAGTGCCTGAGGGAAGCCGCGTATGCTTCGACCCTCCGGTGTTTGCAAACCTGGAAGGGTTCGGCTACATGGTCTCTTCAAGTAGCGTTGCGGAGCACCGGTATGCATGCACCCTCGAAGAGGTCGCGAACGGAACCTGCAAGGAAAAACCGGTCGGGACATTCCGGTTCTCTCCAACCAATGGCGTCACACCGCCTCGGCATTGGTTCACCAAGGATAGCGGTATCGTTTGTTGAGAGCTTTCTTGCTCGGCTAAACGATCAAGGCCATGCGGTTGCATGGCCTTTTCCTTTTTTCTTATTCACTTCCCTATCGCGGGAGCGGCTTGATTGGTCCGAGGCTGAAGGTGCCGAGTGCGACGTTGATGATGCCGTATGCGCCAAAGATGATGACGAGCCCGATGATGCCCCAGAAGATAGCGCTCCTTCCCTCCTTGCGCTTCGCTTCGTCTCCGCCATGGACAACGAACTGGAACACGCCCCAGACGAAGACTACAAAGGCGGCCGCAGAGAGAAGCAGGATGACCGGATTAACGATCTCCGT
>Ga0075904_124_pt1 | contig 10485 bp, 13 predicted proteins | sample RifGroA1_FD_68323 | JGI IMG/M metagenome (GOLD analysis project Ga0075904, IMG submission 68323) | Parcubacteria bacterium GW2011_GWA1_54_9
CCTCCTGGGTGTCAAACGAGCGGTACGCCGAGTCAACATAGAGCGCGACAGCATCCTCTTTGGCCTCATCCAGCATATCTCTTAAAAAGGGGAGGACTTCGGGAATAATTTGCAGAGGCTTATTCTCGGAGTATTTATATTCGTCGGGGATGCCGACGAGCCGCGCGGGAGCGTAATTGTCGCTTAAGAAAAAGACTTTAGAATATTTCGCGAGGAGTTCGGGGTCTATCTTGCTCAACTTTTCCAGGCCCGTCACAGTCCCACTGATGGAACCGACCTGGTCCTTGACGCCACCCAACTGCGCCTGGACATTCTTTTTCTCCTCTTGGAGCGCGTTGCCGAGCGAGGTCGTCGCCTCGGAGATGTTGTTCTGCAGAAACGCAGTGGAGGAGGCGAGCTCTGCATGAAGCTCCGCCACCTGTCTTACGAAGCGGCGCCCACGAAGACAATGATGCCGATAAAAGCCGCTGTTATGAGCTCTTGGTTGAGAGTTATGCGCCGTAAAAACTTCATCACTTCGCTAGTATACCCTAAAACAAGTCCAAAAAACGCTCGCCTACTTTGCGGCGAGCTTTCCAAAACACCACAAATGTCGACTTTCGTACCAGGGTGTTTAATGGTGGCCTGTAACACAAGAAGAGGCGATACGTCTTCATGAGTAGGTACGCATATTTCGCTCCTGGCCAAATACGCCTCTTCACGATCAAAGCCATCATGACTCCAAACGTCCTTCCGCACATCGGGGCGGCATTAATGATTGACGTAACCGGGATTGAGACGGCGGCGACGGTGAGGGACCCGTTCCCTATACGCGGGACGACCTGGACTATCGCCCAATAATCCAAACGCGTTCGCTCCGCTCATTCTGCTCCGTTGGGTAGGAGATGTTTGAACCTTTATATAAAAACAGAAACCGCTCATAGCGAGCCTCCTTTTTATCCACAGGGGACCGCCAAATTCCAGTTGTTACGTACGGGGACGGGTTATTATAGAAAGCTAAGTATTCACATTACCATCTAACTTAGATCACATGCCTTTGATTATTGCGATTTTGGCTTTAATTGGTGCCGGCGGTACCATAGCGGCTTCTGACTCGGCGCGCCCGGGCGACTTGCTCTTCCCGGTAGACCGTTCGGTCGAGGACATCCGTTTTGCGCTCACGCCTGAGAACGGCAAAGCGGAGCTCAAGGTGAAGTTCGCCGAGGAGCGCCTCGACGAAATCGAATCAATTCTCAAAGACGAAGAGGAGGATGCGACAGAAGAGAAGCTCGACGACTCAGGCGATGAAGAGGCGACGAGTACGCCCTCAGAGGCCTCTGGGGACGCGAAAGAGAATCTCTCGCGTGCACTCGACATCCTGACTATCCACTTGGCCGAGGTTCGCGGCTTGGCTTCAACGACGCCCGGCGTCGCTAACGCCATAGAAATCATTACGGCACGGCTCGTCTCGCTTACCGAAAGCGATGCACTGCCTGAAGAACTCAAGCTCCGCATCCGTAGCGACCGCGGAGGAATCGAGCTTGAAACGGAGGACGAGAAGATAAAGGTTAAAGTAGATGACGGCGAGATCGAGGTGGAAATCGAGTCCGAAGGCGAAGATGAAGACGGGGATGACGATAGTGACAATCGCGGCACCAGCGCCAATTCGGGGCCGGGGAGTTTCAATTCCGGTTCAGGAAGTACTAATTCAGGAGTGAACGACGATGATGATAGTGATGCCAATGAGGACATTAGTGACACGGATGACGATTCGGCATTGTCAGACGACGACGCTGATGATACTGACGACAACAGTAGCTCCGGTTCAGGAGACGACGGTGAGGAAGAGAATGAGGACGACAACAGCGGTTCCGGTTCTTCCAATTAAGTCATTCGAACCTGAAATAAGTGAAGCAAACAAAAGAAAAAGCACCACTTCTGGTGACGCTAATTCTTCTGGCTCCGGGAGCAGGACTCGAACCTGCAACCAACGCCTTACATTACTCCTTAAGTTTCCAAAAGGGATGGACTATATCATCACCGGTTCTCGGTGCGAGGCGCTTCCCATTCCGACATTACATCGGGACAGTACTCCCTTTCGGGATAGTCTCTGAACCTTCCCAGCTCCAGTTTTGAGTCATAATTTTCTATGAACCAAAACTGGGGCTGGGCTTGGCTGCTGATTACCCTCGTCTCTCTCGTTAGGGCTTCCAGCAATTCACCTCGTTTTCATTCCCGAATTCCTTCGGGAAGCTGCGTTTCTCCACAGGGCGCTGCTCTACCATTGAGCTATCCCGGAATGCTTGAACGCGCGCCGTGAAGCGGCGCGTGGGACCATTCTAACGGATTTGCTATACTCTTTCAATGCTTGCACTCCAGAGTTCTGCATTTGAACACAACGGAAAGATTCCCGTGAAATATACCTGCGACCTGCCTGCGCAGGCAGGTGGCGACCCCGCGCTCTCGCCACCGCTCTCAATTAACGGCGTGCCAGAGGCGGCGAAGACGCTCGTCTTGATTATGGACGACCCTGACGTACCGAAGGCACTGCGTCCCGAGGGAGTATTCGACCACTGGGTGCTCTTCAACGTCCCGCCCGAGACGCGCGAGATTAGAGAAGGCGAGACAGTGGGCACGCCAGGAGCTACTACCAGAGGCGACCTCCGCTACACCGGCCCGTGCCCGCCGCCCGAGTACGAGCCGAGCGAGCATCGCTACGTCTTCAAGCTCTATGCGCTCTCGGCCCCGCTTACGCTCTCTGCTGGCGCGACGAAGAGGGAAGTGCTTGACGCTCTCGCGCCTCTGCTGATTGAAGAAACAGAACTCATTGGCCGCTACTCAAGAAAATAAAATAAATGTATCCCGTTAGAAATCATGTACATGAATGGCTAAAATATTAAAAACTAATTTCTAACGGGATGTACATCAAAGTATTCGTTACGCCGGGTGCCAAGCGAGAAAAAGTAGGGGAGAAGAACGATGCGCTTGTAATATCAGTGAGGGAGCCAGCGTCTAATAATATGGCGAATACCCGCGTGCGCGAGATTATCGCGATGCGAGTAGGGAAGCCGGTGGGGAAGGTGCGCATCCTGACAGGACACCGTTCTCGCGTTAAAATGGTAAGTATTAATGACTAATGTCTCGCCGTATGAATCCCGTTAGAAATAAACATTACGAATCAGCTAGCGGGAATCGAGGTTCAAGGTTGTTTATTAGCACTAATTTCTAACGGGATGAATATCACTATCAAGGCGACGAAATATACGCTCACTTCCGCGACCGAAGCGTCTATTAAAGAGAGGCTCGCCGCGCCGCTCCGCCTCCTCGGGGACAAAAGCGAGACCGCGCTGTTAGAAATAGAGATAAAGCAGGCGCCGCCAGAGGGGCGCTCCTCCGAGCCTGTCCGGCTTGAAGCTCGGCTAACTGTTGAGGGAGAAGTGTTCTATGCCGAGGCGGTGAAGCCGACGCCCGAGAGCGCGGCGGATAGGGTGCGGAGCGAACTTGAGGCCGAGATACGCCACAAGAGAGGACGCGCGCACCGGCTCTGGAGGCGCGGTCACGCGGCAGTTAAGGATATTCTGCGTTTCGGCCGCTAATTCGTCGGCAGCTATACCAGTTCTCGGACACGCATAATTTCTTGCTAGAAATTTGCTGTGTCTCGCACCATCGTGCTCCGACACGTCCTCGACCCGGTACAGCTGCCATCCTCACCCTTTGTACACCGTCTCTTTTTTCCCTTCGGGGATGACGCGGAGAACGCGGAATTCGCCTTTGGCGAATTCCGCGAGCGCGATCTTCATGCGCTTCCCGTTTTTCATAAAATACGTACCGATACTGTCGGCATAGGCGCGATACTTATTCCAATTTTCCAGGTCTTGTTGCGGCGAGCCCTGCCTGCCGGCAGGCAGGGAGAGGAGCCCGTCTTCTTTTTTAATTTTATATGCGCGCGTCGCGCCTGCCTGCGCAGACAGGCGCGAAGCGTCCTGCGGTACGAGAGTGACGTTGCTCCCCAGGTATTCGGGAAGCGTGTCAACGAGCAGTCTCGCGCCGAGTTCAATGAGCCGAGGCCGAAGTTCTCGCGCGGTTTCATCTGGCGCGATGGGAGTTGTCTCTTGTGCGAGGATGTCGCCGGCATCAAGCTCTTTCACCATTTTTTGTATCGTCACGCCAGTTTCACTCTCACCCCTAAGAAGCGCGGTTTCTACCGGAGTTGCGCCGCGATATTTCGGCAGGAGCGAGTAGTGAACATTCAGAACGCCTCCCGGGAATGCGTTGATGAGCTCTTCTGGGAAAATCTTACCGTAGGCGACACAGACGGCGTATTCGCATCCGAACGCGCCGATTGCAGTAATCGCCTTTGCATCAAGATTTTCTGGCGTCATCACGGGAATGACGTGCGCGAGCGCAAGCGTCTTGGTCGGAGAGGGAGTGAGGGCGAGACCGCGGCCCTTCGGGGCGTCTGGAGAAGTCACGACGACCGCGGGCACGAACCCGCGTTCTATAAGGAGCGCGAGCGTGTCGCTCGCGACCCTGGGCGTGCCGAAATATGCAAAAGAGTGCATAGACCCGCTTGGAATGCCTGCCTGCCCTGCACGCGCAGGCATGGCAGGCAGGCGAATGAGGTGTTCGGCATGGTCAGTGAAGAGGATGCCGTTTAAGTGGTCTATTTCGTGTTCAAATATCTGCGCCATAAGGCCGCCCGCGCCGCGCTGCAGGTGCGAGCCGTCGGGGCGGCGCGCCTTAATAGTGACGCGCTCGTGCCGCTTGGTCGTCCCGTAGACGCCGTGCACCGAGAGGCACCCTTCGTCTGCCCGCGCCCGCTTACGCGACGTCTTCACAATCTCCGGATTCACATACACTTCCGTCTGCCCGCGCCCGCTTACGCGACGTCTTCACAATCTCCGGATTCACATACACTTCAATCTCTGGCTTTAAGGTTTGACCTTGAGAATTCTGGGCTAAGGTCGAACCTTGAGTATTTGGCGGCGGGGGGAGGGTGCGGTCCTTGCGTACGATGAAGAGACGCCACGAGACGCCGACCTGTGGCGCGGCGAGCGCAACGCCCTCGGGGAACTTGTCGAGCGCCTCGGCCATCTCTGCAATGAAGCGCGCGAGCTCCGCCGAGCCGAATAAACTCTCCGGCACGGGCTTCGCCACTCCCCGCAGTACTTCCGCTCCATCTTGCACGATTTCTTTCATGTGGCGAACTATACCAAAAAATTAGCGCGGCGGGTGCTTGGTCGGGTCCAATTCGTACCAGAATTTTTTACCAAAGTTTTTTGCCTGACTGCAGACGCTCTTGAGATAGTACAAGTCCTGCGTTGGTATTTTCTCCAATACAGTGCCGAGATGCGCCATCGTCATCGGCGCGAGACCATCCTGCTTGCGCGAATAATTCAAATGCCGCTGGAAGAAGCGCATCAGCTCGCCGCGCTCGGTCTGGCGCTTCCTCCCCTTGGGCGCCTCCGCCCGTTTCTTCTCAAAATCGGGGAGAATATCGCGAATGGATTTCATACCTCTATTCGATACTTATGAAATTAAACATTGAAGCCGAGATGAACGGCAAGGTCCGTGTGGGATATTAGAAAGCTTGAATCGGTTGCTTGATTTAAACGTCGAGCACCACCTGGTAAAAGATTGTTTTCACTCGTCAGGAAAGCAACATTGACAACATGTTTTCCATAATCCTTAATCGTGTCGACAGCTGGGACATAGTCTTGGTCTCCTGAAACAATAATTGCAACATCATAGATATCCTTCAGTTTTATTAGATCAGTTGCAAGTTTTACGTCGACAGCTTTTTCAAAACCGAGATTTCGACGAAGAAGATCATATCTAATAGAACCTGCTCGCCGGAATTCCACTGAAGCGCAATTTTGTGCTATGCCATTCTGTACTGAAGTCCAGCCATCAAACCGACCCTGCATGCTTCTTCGGTTTTCATAGAGGAAATCGGCGAACTCATGAAGAATAGTTTCGTGTTCGGCATGGTCTACCATCGCGTTAAACTTTTCAGAGAAATCAGGACTCTTCTTTATGAGTCTAATTAAAATTTCCTTATCATGACAAACAGCGTTTAGATTTGCAGGAGCATAATCAATACTCTGAACAACGTACCAATATGCTCGAACACGTTCAGCCTGTTTTCCGGCGACCTCAGACGTAATCCAATCAAAAAATTTTGCCCAATCAGTTTTTGGCAAATAGCTACTTTGATAAAAGACTGGTGGCGGAAAGAGGTCGACTATGTTATGTCGTAAATTTTCACCATCAACAAAAATACAGACTCTTTTGACCCCATTCATCACCATAGATTAGCACTAAAATAACACTAAAACGAGTACAGGCGGAACCATGTCCGCCTGTACTCCATACTCAACGTATGTACTCAGGGCAACCCCGAGGTTATTACCAGCATAGCAAATGTTATATGAAATGCAAACTTTTCCACACCCCTTAAGCCGCCTCGATAGAGGCGCCGAGGGACTGGAGGCGCTTCACGATATCTTCGTATCCGCGGTTGATAGAGTAGACATTGCGGAGCGTGGAGCGGCCTTTGGCGGCGAGCATCGCGACGAGGATGATGGTCGCGGGCCGGAGCGCCGGCGGGCAGATAACCTCGGCGGCCTTCAAGTGCCGCGGGCCTTCTATAGAGATGCGATGCGGGTCGTGCAGGCTCGTCACCGCACCGAGGCGGTCCAGCTCGGTGTAATAGATGGCGCGCTTTTCATACGTCCAATCGTGGATGAGGGTCGTCCCCTTGGCCTGCGTCGCGATAACGGCGAAGAAGGGCAGGTTATCAATGTTGAGTCCCGGGTAGGGGCGCGCGTGAATCTTCTCGGGGAAGGCGACGAGCTCGGACGGTTCTATATGAATATCTTTTAACTTCGTGATGCCATTTTCAGACAACTTGCTTTCAGACAAGGTAAACTTGAGGCCCATTTTTTCAAGAACCAGCAACTCAACTTCAAGGAATTCAAACGGCGCGTTCGTGATAGTTATGGCCGAACCAGTGACGGCCGCCGCAGAGATAAAGAACATCGCATCAGTCGGGTCCTCGGCCACAGAGTATGAGACATCCATGTCAATATTTTCAGTGCCGTTTATGGTGAGCGTAGTCGAACCAATACCCTCCACGCCGACGCCGATCGCACGCAAGAATCCGCACACCTCCTGCACCTGATAGTTCGCCGATGCGTATTTAATAATGCTCTCGCCGGGGATGCGCGCGGCGGCAAAGAGCGCGTTCTCGGTCGCGGTGTCGCTTGATTCAAAGAGGACTACCTCGGCCGGCTTAAGCTCGCTGTGCTTAACGCTGAACCGGTCGGTGAGCGCTTCAATCTGAACGCCGAACTTCTCAAGCGCGAAGAGGTGCGGACGCACGGTGCGGAGCCCGAGTGTGCATCCGCCCGACTGCGGGAGTTCAAACTTTTTAAAGAGATGAATCAAGGGGCCAATGAACATCAGGATGCTCCGCGTCTTCGTCGCCGCGACGGTATCAATCGTTTCCAAGTTAATTTTCTCTGGAGGCTCTATGACAACATTCGCGCCTTCCCACGTCACCGAGACGCCAATAGATTTAAGCACCTCAATGAGCCGATTCACCTCTTCAATCCGAGGCACGTGTTCAAGTGTTGTTCGCCCGCGATTAAGGAGGGATGCGGCAAGGAGCGCAACGGCCCCATTTTTAGACCGGCTGGTCGCTACGCTTCCCGAGAGCTTCTTCCCGCCGTCAACGATGAAATTCATCCCGTTAGGGACCCGACTCGCCAACGAGTCGGCAGACATCTTCAATGTCTTGTCTCTAACGGGATTCATCTCTCCTTGCATGGGGGCATTCTACCACCTATGATGGCTTTATATGAGTTTCTTCTCTCCCAAGCTCGGCATAGACCTCGGGACCACCAACGTCCTCGTCTTCGTGCCCGGGAAGGGGGTCATCATCAATGAGCCGTCGGTCGTCGCGGTAGGCAAGGCGCACGGCAAGCACGGCGGCAACAAGATACTCGCTATCGGTGCGGAAGCGAAGGCGATGGTCGGCAGGACCCCCGACGACATCATCGCGTACCGTCCGATGAAGGATGGCGTCATCGCGGACTATCGCATTACCGAAGCGATGCTCCGCTATTTTATGAAGAAGGCACTCGGTCATAACCCCTTTAAGCCGACGGTGCTTATCTCGGTTCCCGCCGGCGTGACCTCTACCGAGAAGCGCGCAGTCATTGAAGCGGCAATGAAGGCGGGCGCGAAGAATGCGTATGTAGTAAAGGAGCCGATACTCGCCGCCATCGGCGCGGGCATCCCTATCCAGGAGCCGATTGGACGCATGGTCGCGGACATCGGAGGAGGAACGATAGATGTCGCGGTGATATCTCTCGGCGGCATCGTCGCCTCTACGAGCGTGAAGTGCGCGGGCGACCGGCTGGACAGGGCAATCATTGACCACGTCAAGAAACAGCACAATCTCGCCATCGGCGACAAGAGCGCCGAGGAGTTGAAGATTAAGGTCGGCGCCGCCGTACCGCTCAATGAAGAACTCTCGCTCCCGGTCAAGGGGCGCGATCTGATGAGCGGGCTCCCGCGCACGGTGGAGCTCTCTACCAACGAGCTCGTGCAAGCGATGGGGCGAGAGCTCCGCGAGATGACGCAGGCGATACGCAAGGTGTTGCAGGATACGCCGCCCGAGCTCGCCGCCGATATCATTGACAACGGCATCATCCTCACCGGCGGCTCCTCCCAGCTCCGTCAGATGCCCGAGCTCGTCTACCGCCGTACGGGTGTTATCGCGAAGCTCGCGAACGACCCCTACTACTGCGTTGCGCGCGGCACCGGCATCGCGCTGAAGCATTTGGATACGTACCAGAAAAGCATCCTCGCAAAACAATGAAAAATCATCATGCGTTTGTGATAGAGGCGGAGGCGGAGGCGGGAATAGCGGTGGCGCAGGCGTGGGCGAGGGAACAGCTCGGAATGAAGATAGAAAATAACCCCGATGTCGTCGTACAATGCTACGGACTGCTCTCGGTTGAGGACGCGCGGCGAGTGTCTGAACTCGTCGCGGGCAAGGCATTTACAGGCGACACAAAGGTCGTCATCATCGCGGCGACTCGGGCGTACCACGAGGCGCAGAACGCGCTCCTGAAGCTCTTTGAAGAACCACCAAAAGGGACATACTTATTTTTAATTATGCCGTCGCTCGGAGGTCTTCTTCCAACCCTCCGTTCTCGCGTCCAAGTTCTACCGGCATCCTTATCAAGCGACGGTCGTCCAAAGATAAGGATATCGGACGTGGCAGAGGAATTTGTGAAAGCCAGTAAGGAGAAACGAAGTGCGATGATAAAAAAACTCATGAGCGGGAGGGATGAAGAGGAACGGCGCGAGTTGCGCGACGAAGCGCTCGCTATCGTGAACGGGATTGAAGCGGTCGTATATAAGCGCGGCATCGGCTCTGCCGACGCCGCGCTCCTCTCCGATATCGCGACCCTGCGTGGCTACTTACATGACCGGAGCGCGCCGGTGCGCATGATTTTAGAACATCTTTCACTCGTCATCCCGAAAGATTTGTTATAATCGCTAGATGAGTTACGACTTTTCAAAATTAAAGACGAATATTAAAGAAACAGAGGAGTGGCTCTCCCGCGAACTCGCGGGCGTGCGCACCGGCAGAGCGACGCCGACTCTGCTTGACGCAGTGAAGCCCGAGGTCTACGGCACGCGCACGGCACTTCGCGAGCTCGGGAGCGTCTCGGTAGAAGATGCTCGCACGCTCCGTATCATCCCGTGGGACAAGTCCATAACGAAAGCCATAGAGAAAGGAATTACGGATGCCGACCTCGGCGTCGGCATCTCCACCGACGACCAAGGGCTCCGAGTGTCTTTTCCCGAGCTTACGAGCGAACGGCGCACCCAGCTCACGAAACTCGCGGGCGACAAGACCGAACAGGCAAAGGTGACGCTCCGCTCGCACCGCACCGACGCGCTCAAAGTGCTTGAGGCGGCAGAAAAAGCGGGCGGAATGGGCGAAGACGAATCCGCGCGCCTCAAAGTTGAAATCCAGAAGTTCATCGACACCGGCAACGAAGCTCTCCTGAAGATTCTGGAACGCAAAGAAACTGAGATAGCTCAATAAAGAGATAATGAGCATTTTAATCTTCATTCTTGTTATCGTTGCACTCATTGTGGTGCACGAGTTCGGACATTTTGTTGCGGCGAAGTGGTCAGGCATGCGCGTAGACGAATTCGGGCTCGGCTACCCGCCGCGCGCGCTCGTCATAGCGAAAAAGGGCGGGACGCTCTACACGCTCAACTGGCTACCCTTCGGCGGGTTCGTGAAGATCTACGGCGAGGACGGCCTCTCCCTCAACCAAGTTCGGGACTCTCGCGCATTCTCTGCGAGACCGCGCATTTTACAAGCATTGGTGCTGGTCGCCGGCGTCGCGATGAACCTCCTCTTCGCGTATGTGCTCATCACGGGCGCGCTCGTGGCCGGCACGCCGCGTGCGCTTT
>Ga0075904_107_pt1 | contig 10166 bp, 9 predicted proteins | sample RifGroA1_FD_68323 | JGI IMG/M metagenome (GOLD analysis project Ga0075904, IMG submission 68323) | Parcubacteria bacterium GW2011_GWA1_54_9
TCTTTGGGGCGGTACCGTTCGCGAGCCGTTCCGTACGCAGTTTTGGAACCCGTGTCTCAAACGCTCTGAATGCGCAAGAATTGCGCACTGCACCTGCTTGGGCGCCAGAATCTGTACCGGTGGCTGTGATGCCAGAACCGCATGAAGTCCGCCATGCTGAAAGCGTAGCGGGTGAGGCACCGCGCGGGTACTCGTCCTACGAAGGATTCAAATCCTTTGCGAAGAACGGTGCCCTCTCAATAGACGATATTGTAAAAGGTTTGGCGCGGAGCCACCCCGCACCAGCAGTTAATGTAGAGCCCGTGTATGAAAAGGTGGAGCCGATTTACAAAAACGTTGAGCCGATTATCGCGGATACCGCTCCAGCGACTGCCTCTGTGCCTGCTTCGGCGCCAGCACATATCCGCGGCTTTACCGCCGCGCTTGTCGAGGGCGACCGTGAGGCAGTCTTTGCTGGACTCCGTCAGCACGTCCGCGGCGGCGGGATGCCGGAAAAACTCGTGTCAGAGGTCGTATGTCTTCTTGACGACGCGTATCGCGCTCGCATTGACGGGACCGCGTGCGACGCCGACATGGTACGTCTCGTCGCGCGCCTTAATACGCCGACACTGGAGAAGCTTATCGCCGCGCTCACCAACGCGATTGACTCCAGCTACTCTACCGGCGTGACCGGCGCGAAGCTCGCGCTCACCCGCGCACTCGCTACCCTCGGCGCTTAATCTCTTCGTTCGCACGTGCGATAAAGTCCACAGCGGAGAGGGGATCCAGCTTCCCGTGGTCGCGGCTATCCACTGAAATAGTTTTTGCCTCAACTTCCTTATCGCCGACGACAAGGAGGTAGGGGATTTTCTCCGTCTTTGCGTCCCGTATTTTCTTGCCGAGCGACTCGTTCGCGTCGTCTACCTCCGCACGAATATTCGCCGCTTTTAACTCATTTAAAACGCTATTCGCATACGCAGTATGCTTTTCAGATACCGGCAAGATTTTTGCTTGCACCGGCGCGAGCCAGAGCGGGAATGCCCCCCCATATTTTTCTATGAGGAACGCCATAATGCGCTCAATGGCGCCGATAGAGGAGCGATGTACGACGAACGCTCGGTGTTTCCCGCCATCTTCGCCGATATACGCGAGGTCAAATCGGTCCGGCATACAGAAGTCGTATTGGACGGTAAATGTAGTATCCTCCTTCCCGTTCACGTTCTTCATCTGGATGTCTACTTTGGGACCATAAAAAGCGGCCTCGTCTTTCGCTTCTTCAAATTTTGAACCGCGGCTTTTCATGAGTTCCCGTAACAGATTCTCTCCTTTTTCCCAACCATCGTCATTTTTATAATATTTCTCCGTATTTGTGCGGTCACCGAGCGAGAGGCGATACCGGTAGTCCACGTCAAGCGCGAGACCGAAGACTGATGTGACGTATTCTATGAGGTCAAGAGCCCTGCTGACTTCTTCAACGGACTGCTCTTCGGAAGCGCAGATAATATGCGCATCTGCGAGGCAGAACGTGCGCACGCGCTGGAGACCCATCAGCTCGCCAGACTGCTCGTAGCGGTAGAGCTTCGCGAGCTCGGCGATACGCATCGGGAGCTCACGGTAAGAGACCGGTTTGCGTAGATACAATTCAAAATGATGTGGGCACGTCATTGGTCGGAGCATAAATTGTTCCTCGTCTATTTCAATAGGCGCATACATTGAATCTTTGTAATGCGGGTAGTGGCCGCTCTTTTTATACAGTTCCAGTTTGGCGATATCCGGCGTATAGACATGGAGATACCCGCGCTTTATTTCTTCATCAACGATAAAACGTTCAAGCTCGCGCCGGATAACGGAACCCTTAGGGGTGAAGAGAGGGAGGCCTTTCCCGACCACATCTGAAAAAGCAAACAAATCAAGCTCCTTACCGAGCTTTTTATGGTCGCGCTCCCTCGGGTCCATATCTGCAGAATATATCACACATCAGAGCGGTTTGAGCTCTTCTATCGCGAGCGAGACCTCGCCTCCGCGGCCAGATCCGTTTCGGATAGAGACCTTCGCTTTGGCGAGGAGGCACGCGCCCGGGACGATAGTGCTCGTATGCGTCTTGAAGAGCTTAGGGAAAACGACCGCCTCAATGGAGTCAGTCGTATCCTCTACGGTGAGAAAGGCCATTTTCTCCCCGCTCTTGGTGAGCACCGAGCGCACGAGAGTCACGAGGACCGGCAGGATGACGAGCATCCCCTGTTGCCGCTCCTCTTTAATCTTGGCGATAGTGAGTACTGATTTCTTAATAATAGCGGTGTGCGCATCAAGCGGATGGCCGGAAACGTAGATGCCGAGCAACTCTTTTTCCCAATTCAACTTTTCTGTGAGCGAGACCGGCTTGCCTATCGGCAGTGTGAGTGTAGCTGGCGCAAGAAATCCGCCTCCGCCGAAGGCGGATCCGCCTCCGGCGGAAAAGAGAGAGTCTTGGGGCGCTTCTGCGGTCGCTTCGCGGTGATACGAGAGGAGCGTCTCAATATTTTCAAGCAGAGAGCCGCGCTCGCCAAGCGGGTCAAGCGCGCCGCACTTGATAAGTGACTCAAGAGACTTTCGGTTGAGATTTTTAGAGCCGACACGCGAGAGAAAATCAGAAAGCGTTTGGAAAGAGCCGTGCGCCTTCCTCTCGGCGATAATCGCTTCAGAAATGCCATCGCCGAAGTTCTTGATTGATGAGAGTCCGAAGCGGATGGCGCCATTTGACACAACCGTAAACATCGTGCCGCTCTCGTTCACATTCGGCGGCAAAATCTTGACCCCCATGCGCTTCGCTTCGGTGACATAAATGGATATCTGGTCGATATCGCCCGAGTCCGCGGTGAGGAGGGCGGCAAGATATTCCACCGGATAGTTCGCTTTCATATATGACGTCTGGTAGGCGACCTTGCCGTAGCTCGCGGCGTGCGCCTTGTTGAAGCCGTAGGCGGCAAAGGGCTCTATGAGTTCCCATAATTTTTCCGCCAACTGCTTGGAGAGTTTGCCGTATTCCATAAAACCTTTCGTCAGTTTCTCTTTCTCCGCCTGCATAACCTTCGGAATCTTCTTCCCCATCGCTTTGCGGAGCATATCCGCTTCAAGCCACGAGTACCCGCCGAGCTTTATCGCGGTGAGGAGCACGTCGTCTTGGTAAACGAGAATGCCGTAGGAGAAATCAAGGTACTCCTTCATACGCGGGTCCAGATAGTGTATGAGCTTCGGATTATGCTTGCGCTCAATATACGAGGGAATCGTCTCCATCGGTCCCGGGCGGTAGAGGGCGACCATCGCATTGATGTCATGGATGGTAGTCGGCCGCAGTTCTTTAAGCCAGCGGGTCATACCGGAGCCGTTCAACTGGAACGTACCCTCGGTCTCGCCGCGCGCGAGCATCTCAAATGTTCGTGCGTCATCAATAGGAACATTTTCAATGTCAACAACGATGCCGCGCGCCTCCTTCACCCTGGCGACCGCATCGGCGAGAACGGCGAGATTTTTGATGCCGAGGAAGTCAAATTTCAGGAGCCCCACGCCGCCGTACTCGTCGGTGATGGAGTACATATCATATTGCGTGATGAGTTTGCCGGTGCCCTTGGGGTCCGGTTGGATGGGAGTCCACTCAATAAGGGGTGTCGGCGCGACCACGACGCCGGCCGCGTGGACGCCGACATGTCGCACGCATCCCTCAATGCGCTTCGCGAGGTCGATGACCTCGCGCGTATCGTCGTCTTCGTCGTAGAGCGTCTTCAAATCGGGTTCCAGTTCAAGCGCACGGTCAATGGTCATCGGGAACCCTTGCGAGCCTATTGGGATAAGCTTCGCGATGCGGTCGCCGGTGGCGTAGGAGTGGCCGAGCGCACGCGCGACGTCACGTACCGCCGCTCTCGCCATCATGGTGCCGAAGGTGCCTATCTGTGCGACGTGGTCCTCGCCGTATTTCTGCTTGGTGTATGCGATCATCTCGTCGCGTCGGTTGTCGGCCATATCCATGTCAATGTCAGGCGCCTTCGGCCTCTCGGGATTGAGGAATCGTTCAAAGGGTAGCTTATAGAAAAGAGGGTCCACGTTCGTGATGCCGACCAGGTATGCGACGAGGCTCCCGGCCGCGCTCCCGCGCGTGGTGGTGAGAATACCCTCGCGGCGCGCGAAGGCGAGGAGGTCGGCGACGATAAGGTAGTACACCGCGAAACCCTTGCCGATAATAATCTTCAATTCATACTCAATGCGGTCGGCAATCTCCTTCGTCTCTGCGAGACCGCGCTCTTCAATGCCCGCATACGCCTTCGCACGCAGTTCTTCGTCGTGATTTGTAAAGCCGGGTGAGACCGGCACGGCGGGGAATGTCCATCTCCCGAGTTCAAAGGACACGTTACAGCGGTCGGCAATCTTCCGCGAATTATCCACCGCTTCGGGGGTATCCTTGAAAAGTCCAAGAGCGCGGTGTTCGCTGATGAAGGAGAAGTCCTCGTCTTCATTCTTCCCGCGCCCGCCCTGTTGGATACGGCGCATAATCTCGGTCGCCTCGCGGTCCTCGGGCGCGAGATAGTAGACGTCGTGTTGCCCGACAAGCGGAGTACCGCTTGAATGGGCAAGGGCGACTATCTGCTGTTGCAATTCTTCGTGCCCAGCGACCTTCGGGTGATGCGTTATCTCAAGGAAGACATTCTCGCTACCGAAAATGTTCTTGAATTCCGCGAGCGCGGCCGCGGCGCCATCGGGGTCGCCGGCGCGCAGGCACTGGGCGACGTCGCCGGCGAAGGAGGGCAGGAGCGCGATAATGCCGCGGCCGTGCTCGCGCAGAAGTTCCTTGTCTATGCGCGGACGCTCAAAGAACCCTTCGGTCCATGACTTCGTTACGAGCGCGAGCAGGTTCGTGTACCCTTGGTTCGTTTTGGCGAGGAGCACGATGCGCGAACGCTTCGCGTCAATATTCGGGTCCTTCTCGTGCCGCGAGCGCGGCGCGAGGTACGCGTCAACGCCGAGAATCGGCTTCACGCCCGCATTCGTTGCCGCCTTGTAGAACTCAATCGCGCCGTGCATATTGCCGGCGTCGGTAAGCGCGAGCGCGTCCATACCCTCCTTTCGCGCTTTCTCCACGAGTTCATCCACCTTCGGCAACGCCTGCAGAAACGAGTAGTGGCTGTGGGTGTGTAAATGTATAAACTTGCTCGCCATTACCCCCACAATACCAAATATAGAGCTTATGGTATATTAACGATATGGAATTCATATTTCAAAATTCACTTGGTCCATCAATAGTCTTGATACCAGGAGTTTTCATTATCGTGTACGCTATTATTGTCCGAATCTCGATCCCAGAGAGGCAATTTTCTTCACTCCCGTTTGTATTGTCTCTTTCCAGGATATTGTTAATAATCACTGTCATTCTTGTAGTATTCGTAAGCATGTCATGGGGAATGATTTACGATATAGTGCTGATTCCTTATTTCGTCATATTATCCGTGCTATACGGATATTTGCGACGACGCTACCGAGGACAAGTACTCGTGACTCAAGGTTCTTCTCAATTACATCACGACCTATCTACATTGATAGTTATCTCTACCCTAATTTTAGTATTTGCAGTGATCATGCTTTATTTGCAGTTACACTAAGTGTCCGCAGTTGCCCGTCATAATTTTTGTGGGAGTCTGACTTCCACGTGCTCAACGATAAATGTCTTTTCGGTGCTTTACTTCAAGCAAAGAGATCATTTCTGAGTACTATCCACAACTTGTCGCTATAGCGACAAGTCTTTGATACCTTGGACGGTACAATGTTTTGATGGGAAAGATGGAACACGAGGCGAAGATCAGACGACGCTGGGGGACGTTTCAGAAAGCAATGCTTACGGCCGTTGTACTTAGCGGTGTTGTGGTCGTTGCCGCAACAATACCGAATGCAGCTCAACTTTTGAGATTTTTCCCAGGATACAAGAAGGGTGCGCGGTTTAATTATCAAGCGAAGTCGGCGCTCGGACGGCTCGTGGCGAAAGGGCTCGTTACATTTGTTGAGGAAGACGGAAAGCGTTATGCACGCATAACAGAGAAAGGGGAGCGCATGCTCCAGATGGAGACAGAGAGGACAGCAATTGCAAAAAAGAGGAAATGGGATCGGCGTTGGCGAGTAGTTATTTTTGATATCCCCGAACGGCGGAAGAGCGTGCGCGCGAGTCTCCGTCGTTTTATGAATGAATACGGATTCGTTCGCCTTCAAGATAGCGTGTGGATTTATCCGTATGACTGCGAAGACCTCATTGCGCTCGCAAAGGCAAATTTTCGCGTTGGTGCCGATGTGCTTTATATGATTGTGGAACGGCTTGAACACGATAAGCATCTGCGCGAACATTTCAAACTTCCTCTTGAGTAGTCCATGATATGTAACTATCCACAATCTGTCGCTATAGCTACAAGTCGTGGATAGTTGGTAATTTAATAAATTTTTGAATTGGTATGATGATACATATGCGATTTATGCTCGGGGTGGATGAGGCGGGGCGGGGTCCCCTCGCGGGGCCGGTCGCCATCGGTGTCGTGGCCGTGCCGGAACGCTTCCTTATCACGAGAGAGTTCCCGGGCCTCGTGGATTCTAAACAGATGTCGCCCTTGGCGCGAGAGAAGACGTTTAAGCTTTTGCAGGGACGCGTGCGGAACGGAGACATTCAATGTTGTGTGAGGTGTACGGGAGCAGGAAGGATTGATAGGTGGGGGCTCTCGCGCGCGGTCGCCGCCGCTATTGCGCGCGGTGTCCGCGCGCTCGCGCCCTCTCCGGACAACGTTTCCATTTATCTTGACGGGCTTCTCACGGCACCTCGTGAATATAATCAACAGACCATCATCGGCGGGGACGAAGCCGTGCCGATTATCGCGCTCGCTTCTATCGCGGCAAAGGTGGTGCGCGACCGCCTGATGACGCGCCTCGCCAAAGAATTTCCCGAATACGGATTTGAGATACACAAAGGCTACGGCACCAAGATGCACTACGAAGCACTCGAAAAACACGGCCTCTGCGCTATCCACCGTCGCTCCTTCATCCACCTTGATTTTCCGCCATTATAGGACTATACTCTCCTCCGGTGTCCGGTCATGGGGGAATTGAGAGATCCTATGGAGGATGGACACAAGAACAAGATCTTTTTGGGGAAGAAGAATGCAAATGCAACAGCCACAGGTACCAAATCCACGCCCGAGCGTGGAAGAATTATTTGAAGTAGGATTTCGCCACTGCGTTTGTGTGGAGAATCAACGAAAGTGTATCAACGCAGGAACTCTCCTATGTGGCGACGGCCAACCCGCCACCCTACAATGCAGAAAAGCCAAAGGTCTGATTACTCCGGAAGCGGCACAAGGATGCCTTTCCGCGAGGCTTATCGCAATTCCCAACCCCAACTAATTTCGAGCGGTTCCGTTCTTACCGGGACGGGTATCCCACTCGTAAAAGACGTCGTCTTACCGGACGGCGTTTTGATTTTTTATATACAACGTGCTAGGGTAGTCACTATGTCAATCCGCATGCGCCATACGAGCGGTCATACTGGCAATCGCCGGTCTCATCACGCGCTTAAGAAGATGAACATCGTGAAGGATGCAGAGAGCGGGAACCTCCGCCTCCCGCACCGCATTGATGAGGTCACGGGTATGTACCGAGGTAAGCAGATATTTCAGCCGCCCGCCGGAGGCGGGTCCGCCTCCGGCGGAAAGGCCAAGAAACTGAAGGGTCCTGACACCGAGCCTGCAACTCCGAAGCACGTCCATGAACATGCGCATGAAGTGCATGCGAACGCAGAGGCGAAGACCTCTAAAGGATTCTTAGGGAAGTTTTTTAAGGGGAGAGGGAGAGCGCGGAGCGGTTTTGGCGGAGGCGTTTAAAATTTCTTATACACAAATCCACAGTACGCGGCCGCGCTCCTTGCGCGGCCGCGTTGTTTGCTATACTACCTGGGTACAGATCTTTCCATGGCGAACCGACATCTAGCGCGTTCCATCGTTCTCCAGACCCTCTTTGAGTGGGACACGACGCACGCCTCCGAGAGTGATGCGCGAGCAGTCCTCGCGCGCAACGTCGCCGAGTTCGGCGGCGAAGATGTCGACCAGTCGTTCATGGACAATCTCCTTGCTGGCGTACTCGCCAAAAAAGGCGACATTGACCTCGTCATCTCCAAGGCCGCGCCCGAGTGGCCGCTTGAGCGCATCGCGCCTGTGGATAGAAATATCTTGCGTCTCGGGCTCTACGAGCTCCTCTTCGCTGACCGCTCCCAAGTACCGGCGCAGGTCGCCATCAACGAGGCAATTGAACTCGCCAAGACCTTTGGCGGCGACTCCTCGGGCCGCTTTGTCAACGGAGTCCTCGGCGCCATCTATAAGGAGCTCGGTGAGCCCGGCAAGGACGAGCAGGGAGGAAAGAAGAACCCCAAGATGAAATATGAGGACCTACCGCTCCAGTCGCTCGGCGGGGCAGTCGTCTACGCCAAGCACGACGGCCAATATTACCTCGCCCTCGTGCATGACGTGTTCGGCCACTGGACCTTGTCCAAGGGCAAGATAGGCGATAGCCCCGATATCGTGAACGAGACGGTTGAGCAGGGTACTGTTCGCGAGATCAAAGAAGAGATCGGTATCGCCATCACGATTGAACAGAAGGTCGGAGAGAACGAATATGTCGCCTCGCATCCCGAGAAAGGCAAATATAGGAAGCATGTGACCTACTTCCTTGCGAAGGCCGAGTTTGAGCCACTTCATCTGCAGGAGGGGAAGGGCGGGCTGGACGACGTGAAGTGGTTCCGCCTCCAGGACATCATTGACCTCAATTTCTACGATGATATGCTCCCCATCGTCACCGCGGCCGTTCAGAAGCTCTTGGATAAAGCGAGTCAAGAAAAAAGCACGAAACTCGAAGCACGAAATTCGAAATAAGTGCGAATATCTAAATTCAAAAAGTTTCAAAATTTGTTTCGGATTTCGAGCTTAGAATTTCGAATTTTAGTGTAAACTATAGTCATGCCTGATTTCAAAACATTTGCAGAAAGGCTCGGGTTTCCATTTAACAACCTCAATCTCCTGATTGAGGCTTTAACGCATCGTTCGTATCTGAACGAGCACCGCGACTACGCCGGCAGTCACAATGAGCGGCTAGAGTTCCTCGGCGACGCCGTGCTGGAGCTCGCCACCACGGACTTCCTTTTCAAAAAGTTCCCCGCGAAGCCGGAGGGCGAGCTCACCGCCTATCGCGCCGCATTGGTAAATACCGTCTCGCTCGCCGAGAGCGCGCAACTGCTCGGCATCAGCGACTACCTCCTGCTTTCAAGGGGGGAGGCGAAGGACACGGGGCGCGCACGAGACGTGATACTCGCAGACGCGTTTGAAGCCATCATCGGGGCGATTTATCTGGACTCCGGATATGCCTCTGCCGAAGCGTTTATAGCGAAAAATTTGTATAATAAAATTGACGACGTTATCGCCAAGCGTTCCTATCAAGACGCGAAGAGCCGTTTCCAAGAAGTCGCGCAGGAGAAGCGGGGCATCACGCCTAATTACGAGACACTATCCGAAGTCGGTCCCGACCACGATAAACGCTTCACCGTTGCCGTGTTCATCGGCGCGTCCGAAATCGCCCGCGGTACTGGTCAAAGTAAACAAGAGGCCGAACAATCCGCCGCCCAAGCAGGTCTTGATAAGACCAGTTGGTGAAGTGTCGCCATTGCTGTAGCGACTGTGGGGTTCGTCACATTTTGTTCTCTTCTCCCGATCGTTGAAGGCGCATTCCCTCGCTATTGCGAAATGATGGAACAAATTGTAGGCGCAGCTACATCCGCTACGTTTGCAATCGCCATTAGTGCTCTCGCGGCGCACTTTCTCCTTCAGGAGAACAGCTATCTGGGCTGGGGATTCCTCGTGTCCGTCGTGGTTCTTCGAATTACAAAAGCATCGATAAGATTCAAGAGCCGCCTTTGGTTTTTATCGTCTGTCTTTTGCCGGCCGGCATTGGGCTTCTATTCGGAGCGTTTTACTTTCCGATCCGACACTATCGCCGTCGCGTCTCGGCTGTCTGAACCTTCTGCACCTTGTGTGCGCAACGCCCTCCTTACCGAGGGCGTTCGTTTTTATACGAATGGACGACCGATTTATCCAAATGTCCTTATTATTGACGACCGTCAAAGATAAGGACATGCGCAAATG
>Ga0075904_129_pt1 | contig 9527 bp, 13 predicted proteins | sample RifGroA1_FD_68323 | JGI IMG/M metagenome (GOLD analysis project Ga0075904, IMG submission 68323) | Parcubacteria bacterium GW2011_GWA1_54_9
CGGACTGCGCAAGGACCGCCGGTACAAAGTTATATCAAAACTATTGCGCGATGGCGTTTAATTCCACGCACTCAGCCTCTTATTTCTTTCTTTAAACCTTATATCTTTATCTACAGTTAGCTGTTCATCATATGTCCCCGCCGCGACATTAATCGTGTCGCCAGAAGATGCGGCATCAATCGCTTCTTGAATTGTTGGGTAATATGTTGACCCATTCGTTATCTCCAGATTTGCCGAACCTTTCGTATTGAAGGTTACAATGTGCCAAGAACCGGTCGCATCTTTGAATGCATATTCTTGAGTTGCCGGCTCTGTTCCTAGCCCGAGCGTAACCGGATAATCAACACCAGCCACAGTTCCATACGTCACGCGATCAATGAGGACGGGTGTGCCGCTATTATCGTATAGACCAATGGAATCACCTGAATTATTTAATCCACTTACATCAAAAGCCAATACATCGCCAGCTGAAATGGTTCCCGATAAAGCTAACTTATCTGCTTCGGTCGGGGTGGTGTCCGGAGTGGTTAGATCGGTTAGTTTCCATCCCGTGAGATCAATTGAATCGCCCGTCGTATTTCTTAATTCTACCCAATCAGAAGCAGTTCCAGACGAAAATTCGTTGATAACGACATTGCCCGGAGTCGCGGCGAGCGCGAGAGGAACAGAGGCACCGAATGCGAGAACAGATAAGATGACGGGAACAGAGAGACGTAGTGCGTTTTTCATAGGTATTATTTTTTACAAACCGCCCTTTATTAATGTGACTGCTAGATAATGGGCCGTCAGAGAACATCGCTTATTACAACACCTCTGTACAAGGTTGAACCTTGTATGAGGCACTGATATGGAGATTGGCGCACACTGCCCCTTAGACAATATAAATACAACCTGTCAATCTCACCTGCAAGTCTACTCCTCCTGTTTTTCCTGTCAACTCCCGCAAGCGGTGATATCCGGTGGATAAAATGTGGACAGCGAAATGGCCAAAAAAAGCGACTGCTTGGTAGCAGCCGCTGTTGTAGAGGGACGGAGTCCTTCCCTTTCGTTTAGGGCTTCCAGAAGCCGAAGCCGGCGTTTGCCTCGCTCTTGAGGCGCAAGCCGTGGTCGCCGTTGCTCGGGTCGTTCAGCACATACTGGATGACCGCAAATTCGCCCCAGAGCTGGTCGCCCATGACCTTGTTGTCCACGTAGACCGTTTGCTCGCCGAAGTAGCTGGCTGGCGCGCCGACGACTGCCGTTGCCGGAATGGCGACAATCTTGATGAACTCGTTCGCCTGTTTTCCGTGTTTCCCGACCGTGACCTCCCAGCCGTTGTGGTTGGTGAGCCATGCACCGGAGCCGACGTATGACGCGAAGCCGTAGTGCCGGTCCAGCTTGCCATCTCCATTGCAGTCCATGTTGGCGAGCCACATGTCGTCCCACTTCATTGCGACGTCAACGCTCCGGTACGGCCATGCCCAGTGACTGGCCGCTATGGGCCACGCCGCCAAGTAGGCCGTGTCGTCGCCGTTGTAGGGCGGCAGTCCGGAGCCGTTGGCATACGCGTTGAAGTAGCTGCCGTTGTAGCTGTGCGCCTGGTAGTTGTACCCGTAGGGGTCCACTCCGACTTGGAGCGGATAGCCCGCGAGATACCCCGACTGGTACACGAGCGTTCCCTGCTGAATCGTCACACACGCCGCTTGCGCTTGGAAGACCCACATCGCCGCGATGGCGATAGCTATTACAAAGAGCTTCTTCATCTGTCGCACTCCCATTCAAGTTGCCGAATTGACAACAGAGATACTATATAATATTCAGTATTGCCGGTCAATAACAACTGTCTTATCCCCATCAATATTCCACACTGCCTTGCAGTTTGCAGGCATTTCTGTTATATTCACCGGCAACTCGCAGAGTATTAGAGCTTCGCAGTGTCCACAAGACCGCAGGTATTCAGTTTCGGCGAGGTTAATCAGTAAATCCAATACACATGGATAGTCCAGCAGGAGGTGCGTCAGTGCAGGGGAACAAGCTCTACGTGGGAGGCATTCCCTATCGCTCAACGGAAGATGACATGAAAAAGGCCTTTGGCGAGGCCGGCACGGTCGTGTCCGCGAGCATTATCAGCGACCGCATGACGGGCCGCTCGCGCGGCTTCGGCTTCGTGGAGATGGCCTCCGAAGCAGAGGCGCAGGCGGCGATAGACCGTTGGGACGGCAAGGAGATGGACGGGCGCACGCTCTCGGTCTCTTTCGCTCGCCCGCAAGGTGACCGTCCTCCGCGCCGCGAAGGCGGCTACGGGAACGGTGGTGGTGGTTACGGTGCCGGCAGTGGCGGTTACGGCCGCGGGGGATACTAATTCCTCATTAGCATCGCAAAAGCAAAATCCCGCTCACGCGGGATTTTGCTTTTTTGCCCCGTTCACCCTCTTGATGGGAAGGTAGCCTCTATTTTATAGGTGGTCCTAGGTAGCGACAATTGTAGTTCGCATGTGTTGGACCTGAAAATTGTTAAGGTTCTTCCCAAAGTGAAGAGTGAACTCTATATAGTCTGATGCCGATGTTCTGGTTGTCAAGCGAATTCTGCGGATAAAACGGTGTAAAAGCTGTGCATATCGCTGTATATCCGGTATAAAGCACGAATATGTGGTAGCGTTCTCGCATGACCAAGGACGAGCCCGAGGCCTATGTCATCGGCTGGCAACCGTTTCTCGGCCTGAAAATATATCTTGACTCGCATCCGCTCATTCCCCGCCCCGAGACAGAGTGGTGGACGGAACGCCTGCTCACCCATGTCGGGACGTCGTACGTCCCGACATTAAAGTTTTTAGATTTGTGCGCCGGGTCGGGCGCCATCGGCTGTGCGGCGCTCGCGAGGTTGCCGAACGCACAGGTGTACTTCGGCGAGATTGACCCTACGCACGAGGTCACCATTTTGAAGAATATCCGCGAGAACCATCTGGACGAATCCCGTGCCCACATCCGTATCGGCGACTTATTCCAGCCATTCTCCGATACGCGCTTTGACATCATCGCGGCGAACCCGCCCTACGTCCCCAGCGACCGCGCGCTCCCGCCAAGCGTCGCCGACTACGAGCCATCGCTCGCTCTTCTCGCCGGCAAAGACGGTTTAGATGTCATCCGTCGCATCGCGACGGAGCTCCCCCGGCGCCTCGCCGCAGACGGCGAGGCGTGGATTGAGTGCGACAGTCCTTCTGCCGAAACGGCATCAGGACTCTTCACTGCACAGGGCTTTAACGCCGAGATACGCACCGACCAGTACGACAGGCCACGCTTTCTCGTAGTTCACCCCGTTAGAGACAAGGCATCTTTGATGCCTGGCTTGCTATAGGCAAGCGTCTCTAACGGGGTATAATTCCCCCATGAACGACCAGCCGCTCCAAGCGTTCTCCCCGCCCACCTTCCTGTTCTCGTATCTGCCGAGCGGCGTCTCATCCGGCGCTATGGTGCAGTGGGTCCTCTATATCGTCTTCGCCTTCTGGGCGCTCTACACGCTCGTCGCCATCTACCATTGGCTGAAGTATTCGCACGCATCGTGGGTCGCCTTTCCAGCGATTGCGCTCCATCTCTTCGTATCGTTCGCGCTGATAGCTTACTCCCTCTCTGGTACCCTCATTATTGTATGAATACCGTTAGAGATAACGAAGGTTTTGCATATGTATACGTTCTTCAAAGTAAGAAAGACGGTAAGTTTTATACCGGTTTTACTCGTGATTTACGGAAGCGCTTAGAACAACACCAGACCGGCAAAACAACGTCTACAAAAGGTCGTGGCTCGCTTGCCCTTATATATTACGAGGCATCGCGCAATGAGGGCGATGCCTTCAGTCGCGAACGTTATCTTAAAACGGGCATGGGCAAGCGGTATCTAAAAAACCGGATAAAGCGCTTCCTATCTCTAACGGTATGAAAGAATTTGAACTTGAGCCGGGCGAACACGTCGTGCTCCAAGTGAGGAAGCACTGGTTCCTCTTTTTCATTGAGCTCCTCCCCTACGCTATCCTGGCGGTAATCCCCTTCGCCCTCCCCAAACTTCTCCCTCTCGTGCCGCCGCTCGCGCCGTATGCCGAATCCTTCGCCTTTTCAACGCCGGTCGCCCGCGCCGCGCTCGGCGTCTGGCTCCTCTCCGTGTGGACCGGCGCATGGGGCGCATTTACTAAATATTTCCTCAACGCGTGGGTGCTCACGAGCCAGCGCATCGTGAATATTAAACAGCGGCGATTCTTCTCCCGCGAGGTCTCCAGTCTCTTTCTCTCGCGGATACAAGACGTGACGACCGATGTCTCGGGCATCCTTCCCTCCCTGCTCGGCATCGGCAATATTAAGGCGCAAACTGCGGCCGAGGACGTTGAATTCGTCATGCACGGCATCCCCCGCCCCGAGATGATGCGCGACCTCATCCTGAAGTACGTTCCCGAAGAAGACCAAAAAACTGCTGGCGTATAAAAGGGCCTGCATGCAGACCCCTTTTTGCTGTGCGATATTGGATCACCTCCTTTCGAAAGGACGTCTAGACATTTCCCTCCACCAGCGCTGGATGTCTCGGCGTAACCAGAACAACATCAAACCAAGTTTATGAAGCATGTTTGTCTCCTCAATACGGGCACCAACTTCTTCATCTACCTATCCCAATACTGTCGCACGCAGGATGTTTGTCAATTGGTTATGCACCTATCTGCGGTACATGATAAAATCAAGAAATGTCCGAACCGCTTTCTACCGACCCCTACAAGGGTGTCCGCGACTTCTATCCCGCCGACTGGGCTATGATGGAAGCGCTCTTCGCGCGCGTCCGCCAAGTACTCCAGCGCTGGGGATATGAAGAGTACAATGCCTCCCCGCTTGAGCGTTCTGAACTCTACGAAGCGAAAACGTCTGAAGAGATAGTCAACGAACAGACCTACACCTTCACCGACCGCGGGGACCGTAAGGTGACACTTCGCCCCGAGATGGCTTCCGCTACGAACGGCCGCAGAAGGGCCGTCTGCGCGAGTTCTACCAGGCGGACATTGACCTCGTCGGAGCGCCGGAGGGAGAAGCGGATATTGAAATTATCCGGCTCGCGAGCGAGATTCTGAAAGCATTTGGTGCGACTGAAAAAGATTTCATCATCCGCATGAATTCTCGCGCGCTCCTCAACGCCGCGTGCGCCGCGGCGGGGCTCAAGGGCGAAGCCGTCCGGCGATATCTGCGCCTCTTGGATAAAAAGTCCAAGATGCGCCCAGAAAAGTTTAAACTCGTGTCCGAGTCAATATCCAAGAAGGACCCGCTTTCTCTCATTGACTCAACGTCTATGGAGGAGCTCGCCAAAACTCTTAAGAAGCGCGGCGTGGAGAACGTCGTCTTTGACCCCGGCATCACTCGTGGCTTTGATTACTACACCGGCATGGTCTTTGAAGTGTTTGATACGAACCCGGCAAACCCCCGAGCCCTCTTCGGCGGCGGGCGCTACGACAACCTCATTTCTCTCTTCTCCGGCGGAGGCGGCGAGGCCGTTCCGGCAGTCGGCTTCGCGCTCGGCGATGTCACGCTCGGCGATTTTCTTGAAACGCATAGCCTCACGCTAAAAACCGGCTCGGGGACGTCGCAACTCTATCTCGGCACGCCCTCGCCAAGCGACATCCCCTCCGCACAGGCCTTCGCCGACACGCTCCGCGCGCAGGACTGCCGCGTCTTCGTCAACCTGACCGACCGAGCGCTCGGCGACCAGATAAAAGATGCGGTGAAGCGCGGCATTCCCTTCTTCGCCGCCTACGGGGCGGACGAAGTTAAAAATGAAACCGTGAGACTGAAGATTCTCGCGACCAGTGAGGAGGTCGTCCTTCCGATTTCTGATCTTCCGAAGCGTCTTCGCCCTGGAGCCTGATGTTATGCGTGCTATCACTTTTGACATTGAATCCATTTCCGATTCTTTCGTGCGCGGACACATAGATGTGAACGAGCAAGAGCTCACGGTCGTCGCCATCCACGATTCGGACACGGACGACTATTCGTCATATCTCCGAGATGAGCTCCATAAGCTCTGGCCGATACTGGAGCGAGCCGATATGCTCATCGGCTTCAATTCAGACACGTTTGATATCCCGCTCCTGAATCGCTACTATCCGGGCGACCTCTCGCATATGCGCTCTTTGGACCTGCTTGCCGAGGTGCAGAAGGTGCTCGGCCGACGCATCCGGCTGGAGTCGCTCGCGCAGGCGACCCTCGGCCGGGGCAAGTCGGGCGATGGGATGAAGGCCAGCGAATGGTGGAAGGAGGGGAAGAAGAAGGAGGTGGCCGACTACTGCATAGAGGACGTCCGGCTGACACGCGAGCTCTACGACTACGCGCTTACGCACGGCATACTCAAGTATAAGGACCTCCGCGACATCCGCGATATTAAAATTGACACGTCGCACTGGAACGGTGCGGCGGCTATGGCGCCCGCGATGACCCACGCACTCCCGCTATGAAATCTTCGTATACTGTCCCTATCGCGATTGTTGCCGGAGGACTCATCGTCGCGGCGGCAGTGTACATTTCTATGCCCAAGACTCCGGGGGCGGACGCCGGCAATCCTGCCTTGGTGCGCCCAGTGGGTGCGAGCGACCACATTCTCGGGAATCCGGCGGCACCGGTGGTCATCGTTGAATATTCCGACTTTGACTGTGAATTCTGCAAGGACCTTAACGACACGCTTCACCAAGTCATCGCCCATGAGGGGGTGGACGGGAAGGTCGCGTGGGTCTATCGCCAGTTTCCGCTTACCGAGCTCCACCCGAATGCTCTCTCGCACGCGCGCGCGGCCGAGTGCGCCGCGGCTGTCGCGGGGAATGACGCATTCTGGAAGTTTTCGCAAGCGCTCTTCGCGAACCAGCCGGTTAATCCCGCAACTTACGGCGCGCTCGCCGCGAGCGTCGGTATCTCGGGAGACGCTTTCGCGACTTGTTACGCGAACGCCACCGCGGCGCTTGATGCGCGCATTATGGCAGACAGGCAGAACGCCCTTGATGCAGGCGCGAGCGGCACGCCGTATTCTCTCATCCTCGTCGCGGGCTCGCCGCCCATCGTGATGGCCGGCGCCTATCCCTACGACGAGATACAAAAACTCATCAACCACGCGCTCGCGAATTAGCGCGAGCCGAGAGGCCAGAAATTGGGGATAAGACTTGGCCTAGCGGCCCGGAGCGTGCCCAGTTTCTGGCCTCTCGGCGAACGCGTCAATCATTCTCATCTACTAATCCCAGCCGGTAGATGTCAAACGAGTTGTCGCCCTCAAACATATCAGAAGGGTTCGGCAGATAGATGCGCCGCCGCGCAATTTCTTTCGTTGCGTCGTTGATAAGGCGGTGGAAGACCTTGAAATCTTCTTTGCACTTGTGGAAGTCAATTTCATACCGCCGCATCTGCGACTTCCCGTCGGCGTTCTTCGTCTTCTTGCATTCATACACGATGAACCGCCGCACCGGCTTCCCGAACATCTCGCGCACCGTGTAGTAATTGAATATGGCCTGGATGATGAAGAGCGACTTCGCCGCGCCTCCCTTAGAGAATGAGGCGACGAACTTGTGGTCCACGATATCCACGGCTCCTTTCTGCGCCTTTGAGGCCACCACCAAATCCGAAATGGCCTTAATGGGAATGGGCAATCCTTCTACCTCCACGATGCCCTTCACTTCAACACCCAAGACTTTGTGCTTCGGCGGCCGTTTCAAGTAATAATTGATAACCTGCAGATATTCGCGCTCCATATGGGCGCGCTTCGCGCGCCGCGCCTTTCCAGATTTCGCCGTGCCGAAGTTAATCTCAAAATCTCCAACCCCGCGCATGTACTCTAGCCCCAACTTTATTGCAACGTCCTTCGCCGCCCCAGAATAAAAGTGCTCAAGCGCCTGATGCCCGGCCTTGCCGACGACTGCCGCAGGCGTCGTCGGCGTATCGTATATCTCCTCCACATACCGCTTGTACCACGCGAGCGGATTCCTCAAAAACGCCATCAAGCTCGAATGGCTCCAGTGCTTAATCGGCAGTTTCTTACGCTTCTTCTTGGCCATGGGCCAAGTATACCTAATACGACTTCGGGTGGCGGGCGCGATCGTGCGTGCGAATTACCAATTATCTGTAGCATCACAAGTATCCGTACTATCAAATATTAGCTCCTATAGGTCTTTATTTTTGATAGTTCGTCAGATAAGGGGTAAGTGAAAATGCTCGCGGAGATGAGTATCACGCTCTATTTGTTCAACAATAAGATATAGCGCATCCGCGCCGATACGAAACTCGGCTTTCACAAGCGCGATGAGGTCCTCGCAGTCATGCGGATACACCCACACGCTATCTTGTAACCTATAGAAGCCGCACGAGCTCATAAATTTTCGTAAACGAGTGCGTACTGAACGGCGGCGTTCAGGGATATCAAAAATGACGAGGCGCCAGTGTCGGTCCCATTTCCTTTTCCTTATCGCTTTTATCCGCTCGGTTTCCAGATTGAGAGTCCGTTTCCCTTCTGGAGTAATCCGCGCATATTTCTTTCCACCTTTTTCAACAAACGTTATAAGCCCTTTCGTCGCAAGCCGCGAAAGTGTCGATTTGACTTGATAATTGAACTTTGCCCCTTTCTTGTATCCCGGGAAATATCGTAAAAGCTGGGCCGCATTTGGCGCCGTCGCCGCAATGAAGACAACAACACCGAGTGCAACTGCCGCGAGGAGAGCGGCTTGATATGCGCCCAAGCGGCGGTTTCTTCTTGATTTTTGTTCCAACATTCCCACGTTTCCAGTATAAATCACAGGTATCAAAAATTAGGGCCTATAGGAGTTAACTGTGGATACCTGTACAAAATATAGCAATGGTGGTTAAATAGCGACAGGTTGAAGTACCGGCAGGATTCCCTGCCACTCGAGTTTCTCGAGAATCAATTGCACTATGAATAAGGATTCACCTACCACAACTGGATCGAGGAAGGTGAACATCGATTCGATGGAATATTCTTCGGTGCGAGAGAAGAGATTCACGACCAAGACGGCATAATCAGAGGAATACATCAAATCCAAGGCGGAAGAATGTGCTGATTGGGCGCATCGATGGCCATACGCAAACGCGCGGGAGACGAAAGTCACCGCGCTTTTTGATGGCCATACGCAAACGCGCGGGAGACGAAAGTCACCGCGCTTTTTAATTTTTATACACAAACTAGTACGACTTCAAGTGGCGGGCGCGGTCGTGGGCGACATTGTTTTCTTATGAGCGACCTAAATTTCCTGAGCGAAGCGATTGGAAATTGGAAGTGCCGAGGCACGACCTAACGAATTAGAAAACAAGAAGTCCTGATAGAGCTAGTAACTCTTGAGATGTCTTGCTCTATCATGGGTGCGGATTTTTTCCAGCGCCTTTGCCTCAATTTGACGGATGCGCTCGCGGGTCACGCCGAATTCTCTCCCCACTTCCTCAAGCGTGTGGTAGATGCCGTCCATAAGCCCGTGGCGCATCTCCAGAATCTTGCGCTCCTTGGGCGAGAGGTCGTTTAAAATACCGCGGACCTGCTCC
>Ga0075904_133_pt1 | contig 9503 bp, 11 predicted proteins | sample RifGroA1_FD_68323 | JGI IMG/M metagenome (GOLD analysis project Ga0075904, IMG submission 68323) | Parcubacteria bacterium GW2011_GWA1_54_9
ACGATTTTCATATCTCAAGAGTATCACTTGCGACGCATTGCAACAAAAGCGTTTCAAGGGTAGTTATAGCGGATAGGCAGATGAAAGGAGACAGAGATGTACACGCGACACAATGAGATAAACCATTTATTTGATGAAACTATTGCGCATCTCATCAAACTGCATGGCCCGCGATTCCGTGAGAAAAAGATCTTTCTAGAAGTGCTCGGTGACACGCCGGAGATGCGCGAAACATTTTTTCGATTCTTGCATGACGTTTCCACTTGTCCACCGGAAGTAATTCTGTGGTGCCGGAGGCAAATCAACACGCACTTGTCTGTAGTGAAGTAAAAAGGCGGCCGTAGCCGCCTTTCGTTTATCCGCGGCTCTTTCCATGGAATCCCACACAAGCAAAGCCGTGTGCGGGACTCCGCTTCGCTTCGTTTTTTAACTCCGTGATTTTCCGTGATATTTGCGATGAATGTCTCTTAAATGGCTGTCGGTGATGTGGGTGTAAATCTGGGTGGTGTTGATGGAGGCGTGGCCGAGGAGCTGTTGGACGGAGCGAATGTCGGCGCCGTTAGAGAGGAGGTCGGTGGCGAAGACGTGGCGGAGCACGTGGGGAGTGACCTTCTTCGTAATGCCGGCCTTAATCGCACATTTCTTGATGATGAGTTCAATAGAGCGGGGCGTGAGGCGCGACGGCGCTGTCTTACTGGTGGTGACATTCACGAAGAGTGCCTCTGACATATCCTTGCGCGCCGAGAGATATGCAGAGACGGCGCACTTGGCAGCGGGGGAGATGAAGACGACGCGCACCTTGTCTCCCTTGCCGCGCACCGAGAAGGAGTCTTGGGAGAGGTCAAGGTCGCAGTTGAGCGAACAGAGCTCGGAGACGCGCAGGCCGGTAGAGAAGAGGAGCTCTAAGATGGCAGTATTTCGTACATCCATCTCTTCAGTTCCGCGGGCGGCCTCCATAAGACGCGCGAGCTCGGCGGGAGTGATGAGGTCCAGCTCGCGCTCGGAGAGCTTCGCGAGCTCAATGCGTTCGGGAGAAATGCATGCTATTTCGCGCTTGCGCAAGAACTTGAGGAACGCGCGAAGTGCAATCATATAGTAATTCTGGGTGCGGCGCTTCATTGAATCGGCCGCCGTACCCGGCTGCCGATTGAGCCAGAGGCGGAATTCGCGGATATTCTGTTCGCTGATGTCGCTCACATCCCGTATCCTCATCTGGGCGAAGTAGCGGGTGAGATAGTGGTCGTAATTCTCAATCGTTTTCACCGCGCGCCCGCGCTCTATCTCTATGTATTCCAGGAATTGCCGTTTCGCTGCTTCAACATTCATTAGATACCAGTATAGGGCAATATTGTGCGAATGAGACATTGACAGAAATATAGTTTCATGTATACTCTCGTTAAGTTCTTTGATATTGCTAACGTGCTTCACCACAGGACACAGATGCTGATGATTTCGGCACCTTTGCCCTGTGGTGAAAACCGCCGGTACGCAGAGCCTACCTCGCACATTGGGTGAGAGGGTGGTACAGCGTATGCACACGGGAGTGTGTGATGAAAACCGCAACATATCATCAAATCAAGGATGTCGCCGTCCGTCTCTTGAACCTTAGTACGGACGGAGTTGATGGGGATGCGATTCAGAAGGGCACGGAGGGCTATTCGACGGATGATGTCAATCGCCGCCTCAAGGCCTTTTTGAACAACGGACTTTCGTTCATCATGAAGGGACCCGGTGCGCTCATCGTCGATCGCGCCAAGCCGTTTGACGAAGGCAAGTACCTGCCAATCTGGCGAGGACCGAAGGATGGCAACGGTCTCAAGGGCAAAGAGGAACAAGATGCCCGCTCCCTCGCGCTCACCGAGTTTGATTTCGCCAAGGTGCTCTTCACGGCGTGCCTCAAGGATGGCGAATCGGTCATCACCGGCGAGGAAAAGCTCATGCGGCACATCGCCACCAAGCACATTCGCTTGGACGCAAAAGCCGGACAATGCCTCTTCGAAGAAAAAGGTCAGGCAACGCTCGAATGGCTGTATCAAACCTTTGACATTACGTGGTTTGAGCTTCCCGGGACAGTTCTGCGCAACGACCGCGGCTCTCGGTACTTCCTCTTCCTCTATCGGAGTGGCGATGGCAGATGGTACTGGTCCTACTACTGGCTCGACAACTTTCGGGTCGCCGAGAATCCGTCTGCGGTTCTCGCAAGTTAGCACTTAGGACTCGGCCATTCGGTTCTCCTTTGAACCTTATGACTTAGTCCTTCGCATTGGGGCTCCACATTGCTTAACCGCATGCGGAGCTCTTTCATTTTGATACACTATAAGCGGTAGTAGGTGAATATGCGGGCGATTACGGTTTCCCGCTACCGAACCCAGTATCCATAGGCCAAGAATATCTGCGATTACGGTTTCGGATAGCGTGGCGTATGCAGACACTTCAAAAAATGAAGATACTTGGTATGCGGTGCTTTGGCATTACGATGCCGGATACGATTCAGTCCTGGAACGATACGGACGGCATCGCATACAGTTCTGCGCAACGACAACGGCAATCGGTACTTCCTCTACCTCTATCGAAGTGACGATGGCAGATGGAACTGGAACTACAACTGGCTCGACAACAATCGGAACGCCAAGAATCCGTCTGCGGTTCTCGCAACTCTCTTCATTTCACCTCCGCGCCTCACGGCGCGGAGGTGTTTTGTCTCGTGAGTTGTCCATTCCATCCGCCAAGCATCTTCCCAACTTCTTCAAGCGGAACTGAAAGGGCGGCATATTTTTTCGTATCAAGCGATTTTGTTTCCCAAAGTACGAGAAGAAAGACTTTCAACGTGTCCAATTTACGGATGGCAAGTCGCACCCACGGCTGTTTCTCGGTCCTAGAAAGAAATGTCGCTGAAGCAATTGCTTCTATCGTCTCAACAAATAACTCGTCTACCTTTCCGCCGAGCGTATAGCGATGCGTTTTTGGCAGTGTCTGATAATATCCATACCACAGCAGATATGCACTCTTCAATCTCTCAAGCACTGGCAGAAGTTTCGTCGGGGGGGGGGGATTATTCATGGAGTCTTTCATACGAGAGTATCATTTCGGTAGAAAACTTGCTTGAGGCGTGGCGGGAATTTATGAGAGGAAAGCGTAGCCGAATTGATGTACAGGAATTTTGGCGATATTTGATGAATAATGTTCTCGCTCTGCACAACGAACTTGCGAAGGGTACGTACCAACATGGCGGTTACCACTATTTCAAGATCGCCGATCCGAAACCGCGCGATATCCACAAAGCGAGCGTGCGCGACCGGCTCATGCACCATGCGCTCTATCGCAAGTTGTATCCGTTCTTTGATAAGATATTCATTTTTGATTCGTATTCCTGCAGAAGTGGAAAAGGTACGCATAGGGCACTTAGACAATTTCGGATGTATGCCTCTCGAGCGTCCAACGACCATGCGAATACCGTGTGGATATTGAAATGCGATATCCGCAAGTTCTTTGCCTCCATTGACCAGCAAATCTTGTTGGGAATTATTGAAAGGTATATCCCCGATGAGCATATCCGCGCGCTCGTCGCTAACATCGTCGGCAGTTTTAATTCCGGCATGGCGAGGAAAGGTCTCCCGCTCGGCAATCTCACGAGCCAGCTTCTCGTGAATATCTACATGAATGAATTTGACCAGTTCGTGAAAAACAAGTTGAGGATTCATTACTATGTCCGGTATGCCGACGACTTTGTTCTCTTTTCCAAAGACAAAAATTACCTACTAAAAATACTTCCATATATGGAAGTATTTTTGCGCGACTCATTGAATCTTGAGATGCATCAGAAGAAAATCTCAATCTCAACGCTCGCTTCCGGTGTGGACTTCCTCGGCTGGGTTCATTTCCCCAATCATCGCGTTTTGCGAACAAGCACGAAACGACGGATGTTGAAGGCGCTGAGCAGGAATCCGAAAGAAGAAACGGTCGCATCATATCGCGGAATGTTGAGCCACGGAAACGCTTACAAACTCTCGAAACTCATTTCAACCCCTGTGGCGTAGCCCACGCAACACTTGCAAAAAATCGCAAGACGTGGTAGGGTGGGGGGACTCATGCTTACCACGAAGAAAAAGGTGGCGGTAATGAAAAATACCGCCCGGCACGATACTGACACCGGCTCGCCGGACGTCCAGGTCGCGCTCCTGTCTCGACGTCCAGGTCGCGCTCCTGTCTCGGCAGATAGACGAGCTTGCGAAGCATCTCAAGAAGAACCCGAAAGATATCCATTCCCGCAGAGGACTCCTCCAGATGGTCGCCGACCGCCGTTCGCATCTGCGCTATCTTGAGACGAACAACAAGCGCCACTATAACGCGCTTATCAAGAAACTCGGTTTGAAGAAGTAGGAGTTTCCCCGGGTGGTATCATGAATGAGTAGCGTTCTGTTGCGTTTTATTATTTTGTTTTATATAAGCAATTATTTTTATGGCAGTTATTAAACATCCGGCCCAGCGTGTGGGCGTATTCATTGACACGCAAAATCTCTATCACAGCGCAAAGCACCTCTACAAAGCGCGCGTGAACTTCGCGAAGGTGCTCGAAGAGGCCGTGGGCGGGCGCATCCTCATCCGTGCCATCGCCTATGTCATCTCCACAGAGACAGGCGAAGAAAAGAACTTCTTTGAAGCGCTTACCAAGATAGGTATTGAGACGAAGGTGAAGGACCTGCAGGTCTTCGCCGACGGCGCGAAGAAGGCCGACTGGGACGTCGGTATTGCGATTGACGCGGTCAAGATGTCTCCGAAGCTTGATACGGTCATCATCGCCTCGGGCGATGGTGACTTTATCCCGCTCATTGAGTATCTCGATATGCACGGCATCCAAGTAGAGGTCATCTCGTTCGGCAAATCCTCTTCAGCGAAATTGAAAGAAGCGGCGCACGCATTCACCGACATGTGTGACGACCCGCACAAGTTCACGATTACTTCTCGAGCATAACCTGTTCAACAGTGCGCGGAGTACGTTACTATAAGATGGAACGTATGGATACGAACACGGCTACTCCAGATTTAAATCCGAACGACGGTCTCCCGAAGAAATATATCCGCACCTTGGCGGGCGACATGAAGATTGTGGAGCAGGGCGGTACGCCAGACCTCGCGCCGCTTACACCTAGGGCAATTCCAGCACCGGCCCCCGTCCCGAAGCCGGTTCCGACTCCTGTTCCTGCCCTGGAACTGGTTCCGGCTCCGCCGCAAGCTCCTCTACCACCTGAAGTCTCGCGTGTTGGCGAGAAGTCGTCTCCTATAGAGACCTACGCGAGCGACTTTTCCGACCGAGTAAAGAAGACCGGCGCGGTCACCGCGACCATCCTCGCGGCTGAACAAGATTCAGCACCGCGGCCCCTTCGCACGGAAGACATACCATCGTCTTCAAAGAAGAATCTCTTCTACAGTATCGCCGGCACAATGCTCGTCGTCATCGGCGCTGGCGCTGCCTATTTCTCTTACACACACTTCGCGGCCCCGCCTCTACCGGCTGTTATCGAGAGCGTGCCGATACCGATATTTGTCGATGAACGCGAACAAATCTCCGGTTCTGGGGCCGTCTTGCTCCAGGCGATAGAGCAGTCTGTCAGCCGCCCGCTCGCTCCTCGCACCGTTCGCCTCTTGTACACCGCGTCTTCGTCAACGTCCGACAGCATCTTCTCTTCTCTTCCGCTGTCGGCGCCCGACATTTTGCGCCGTAATGTGAATGCGGTCGGCAGTATGGCGGGAGTGGCCTCCGCCGGAGGCGGATCCGCCTCCGGCGGAAATGCGCAGAGCCCATTCTTCATACTCTCTGTCACGACATATCGCGATACCTTCGCGGGCATGCTCTCATGGGAGCGCATGATGCCGCGCGACCTTGAACCTCTGTTCCCCTCGTATCCAGCGGCAGTTCCACAAACAGTGGGAACGACAACGGTTTCGACTGGTTCGACTACGCTCACCACAAGTAGCTCACCGCAAGCCGCCGCGACCTCGACGCCACCCGCTCCGGTATCCACCCCCGTCTTTCGTGATGAAGTCGTCGTCAACCATGACGTGCGCATCTATCGCGACGCCGCAGGGAAGAGCGTCGTCATCTATGGGTATTGGAATCCGACAACGCTCGTTATCGCGCGCGACCCGGGAACATTCGCCGAGATACTCAGCCGTCTCGCGACCTCCCCCACACAACAGTGATTCCTGCTATTATTCTGGGACTGCCTATTTGCAATGAAAACGGAACACTTTAAGAAGAAGCTGGAGGCCGAGAAGGCGAGGCTGGAGGCCGAGATGGGGAGCATTGGCCGCCAGAATCCCGCTGTCCCGGGCGACTGGGAGCCCGTGCCGTCAGAGATAGGGATGGAGGCCGACCTTGTCGACCAGGCCGATGTGACTGTAAGCCGTGAGAGCAATGCAGCCATCCTTGCCGATCTTGAGGCGCGTTATGACACCATTCTCTCCGCGCTCTCAAGAATTGAGAAGAAAAAATACGGCCTCTGCGAGGTATGCAACGGCAAGATTGAAGAAGCTCGCCTTGAAGCCGACCCCGCCGCCACGACCTGCGTGAAGCATCTCTAATTCTTAGGCTCACCACAAGTAGCAATGCCCGCAACACAAGCCAAAGTTGTAAAAACCGTACCCAAGCACGGGTACGCGAAGACGCTCGCCGCACAGCCGGTCGGTGCTAGCGCACAACTGGTTATCGTTGAGGCCGACCTCACGCGCGGACTCCATAATTTTTCGGTTGTCGGCCTCGCCGACAAGGCCGTTGATGAGGCACGCGACCGGGTTTCGGCAGCTATACGCCACTCCGGTTACAAATCGCCCAAACAACAGAATAAACGCATAGTTATCTCGCTCTCGCCTGCGGACCTAAAAAAAGAAGGCTCGCACTACGACCTCGCGCTCGCGCTCGCGTATCTCGTCGCCGCCGGCGAGGCGGAGCCTCTTGCCGAGAGTGCACTTCTTGATGGAACCCTGCGTGCGGTGAAGGGAGTCCTCCCGCAGGTGCTCGCCGCCAAGCGCAAAAAAATAAAAACAATTTACGTACCGCCCGGGAATGCGAAGGAAGCCCTGCTCGCTGATGACGTGGCGATTTATGCTCCTAACTCGCTTTCTGAACTTCTACAACACCTAAAAGGAGAGAGGCCATTACCGCGGCTCGTGCGCGACCGGCGCATGACTGCACCGCCGCCCGCGCTTGACCTATGCGATGTGAAAGGGCAGGAGAGTGCCAAGCGCGCGCTGGAGATAGCGGCTGCCGGCCGGCACAACATCGTCTTCTACGGCCCGCCGGGGACCGGCAAGACAATGCTCGCCCGGGCGCTCGCAGGGATTCTCCCGCCCTTAACCGACGACGATATGCTGGAGGTCACCGCGATACACTCAACGGCGGGACTCCTCGCCGACGGCGAGGCGGTCTATTGGCCGCCGTTTCGCGCGCCGCACCACTCGCTCTCCCACGTCGCGATGGTGGGCGGCGGCGCGTTCCCCAGGGCCGGCGAGGTGACGCTCGCGCACAAGGGTGTCCTCTTCTTGGACGAATTCCCAGAATTTGAATCGCGGGCGCTGGAGGCGCTCCGACAGCCGCTAGAAGACCACATCGTGACCGTCTCGCGAGCGCGCGCGACCATCACCTTCCCGGCCGACTGTATGATTGTCGCCGCGATGAATCCGGCAGACACGCTCTCCAACGATGCGCGCGTCGCGATGCGCGCCGCGCAGAAGCAGGCGCGCCGCATCAGCCGGCCAATCGTGGACCGCCTTGACCTCTGGATAGAGGTGCCGCTCGTCCCGCATGACACCTTGGCGAAGCTCTCTACGGGCGAGCCGTCCACCCGCGTGAGGGAGCGTGTCGTCGCGGCGCGCGCTCGGGTAGAGAAGCGCACCGGGAAGCGCGGGGCGACCAACGCCGCGCTCACGAGCCGACAATTAGATGAGAAAAGCGGCTTCAGCGCCGCCGCCAAAGAGGCCCTCATGAGCGCCGCCGCGCGCCTCAACCTCTCGCCCCGCTCATTCCACCGCACGATGCGCGTCGCACGAACTATCGCCGACCTCGCCGGCGCCGACGCGGTTACCCCCGCCTTCGTCCACGAAGCTTTGCAATATCGCCCCCGCGGCCTCTTCGGGTTTGAATAGTTGCGAGATTTTAGTTCCGTGATATACTTGTGAGCGGGTTCTGGGGGGCGCTGTCGTTTTAGCGCTAAATGTTGTTTGGCTAAAGTGGGGAAAGAAGATGAAAAGAATACGAAATATGCCGTCCGTCGCAGTTGTCGTGCACCCGGATGGCGGTGCGAAACATCCGGTCGCACTCTCTTTTGAACAGGAAGGTGCGTTGGGGAGGGCGCTGTGCGTTCTCTCAAAATTTTCAGACCAGCAACCTGTGGCGGTGATTGCTTCGTCGGCCGAAGGGATTTCGGAGTATACGAAGCTTATCGCTAAGCATCTCTGCACCGAAGAGGTGACGACTTGCGAAGGATTACTCCGCGACCAGGCGAGCGGGGATCTGGAAGACGGATGTGACTGTGTCGGAGATTACCTTGAGCCGCCCTATCCGTCGTTCGGGCTTGTCGTAGTCATCATTGCGAGGGATATCGCTCCCGCGTTGGTCCAATCGCTCTCGCGTCGCATCGGGAAGAAGTTTATGCCGATGTTCACACAGGGGATGACCCCCGTGTGGGTCGCCTGAAGCCATACCGTCTTGCCAAGAGACCGCCCCGCCGGTCTTCGGTGAGGCGGTCTTTTATTTACGAAATTATTGCGGAGTGCAGATGGAGCCGACACGGCAAGCGCGGAGAGGATTGGCCGCGCCGCGCACTTCAAAGTGGAGGTGCGTTCCGGTCACGCGGCCGGTCGCGCCGACATAGCCGATAACGTGGCCGGACGAGACGGATTGTCCGGGCGAGACGGCGACGGAGTTTAAGTGCGAGTAGAGCGTCTGCGTGCCATTCTCGTGCGTGATGACGACATAGTTGCCGTAGCCGCCGTTCCATCCGCTCCCGCGTGCGATGATGACGGTACCGCCTGCGGCCGCATGAACGGGAGTCCCGCGCGGAGCGCCGATGTCAACGCCGTTTCGGCCGTGGATGCCTTGTGTGATGCGGCCGCCCGGCAGAGGATTGCGGTAGTAACCGGCTATGAAGGAGCCTCCTCCGCTATTGAGGAGGGGAGACGAAAATTGCAGACGCGGCGCCGCTATTTCGCCGCCCGGGATGATAATGGTAGAGCCGACAGTGAGCGGCGCCGCGAGGTCAAGACCGTTGAACTGCGCGATTTCTTCCGCATCGGCGCCATACTTCTTCGCGAGAGATTTAAGCGTGTCGCCTTTCACGATGGTGCGTTCAATGCCAGAGATTGGCAGGATAATGAGCGTGTCACCTGGGTGCACGTCTCGCGCGCTCTTGAGGTCGTTCGCCCAGATAATGGTGTTTATTGAGACGCCGAACATATCTGCGATGTCCGAAAGAGTGTCGCCCGGACGCACCACATAGACCGAGATG
>Ga0075904_125_pt1 | contig 9433 bp, 6 predicted proteins | sample RifGroA1_FD_68323 | JGI IMG/M metagenome (GOLD analysis project Ga0075904, IMG submission 68323) | Parcubacteria bacterium GW2011_GWA1_54_9
GGCAACCTACCAGGCCGTCGTTGATGTCAACGTCGTGACCAACCAAAACACGCAGGCCGAAGTTGATACTGCTACCAGCAACATCACCACTGCTCAAGGTGATCTAGTACTAGACCTGATTCCTCCGGTCATCTCCACTCAAACAACCGCAAGTCCAACTGAAACGTCCCTTACGGCCACATGGACGACCGACCATCCGGCGACAAGTCGTGTGATATACGACACTGTATCGCACGCAGTTCTTGGAGCAGCACCGAATTACGGGTATGCGAACTCGACGGTTGAAGACACAACGCTCGTGACCAGCCACAGTGTGACCGTTACAGGTCTTACTGCAGACACGACCTACTTCTTCCGTACGGTTTCCCGTGGGTCTCCCGAAGCAGTGAGTGACGAGTTCAGCGGGACGACATCTGCCACTCCTTCGACATCTCCGGGTAACAGCGGCGGCAGTAGCGGCAGCGGACCCGGCTGTGCCCAGGGAACTGCGTATAACCCAAGCACCGGTACGTGTACGCCAATCGGCCAAGTCCTTAGTGTGTCAACAGAATCCCCGACTTCAGTAGCTTGTGCAGTCGGCGACTTGTTCAACATCAGGACCGGACGGGCGTGTCCGCAGGGTAGCGGCCAGGTGCTCGGCGCCTCCACCTTCAACTTCACCAAGGCGCTCACCGTGGGCGTGCGCAGTGATGAGGTGACGGAGCTCCAGAAGGTTCTCATTGCTGAAGGCCTTCTCAAGATAGACGCGCCGACGGGCTACTTCGGCGAGCTGACAAGAGCGGCAGTGCAGGCGTATCAGGCTTCTCGCGGTATCGCAGACACCGGATTCGTCGGCCCGCTCACGCGCGCGGAGCTCAACAAGGGCACGCTCGTGTCGGCCGCGGCATCAGGGAAGCCGAATCTCACCGATGAGCAGGTGACCTCTATTCTCGGAGTGCTGCAGTCCTTCAACGCCGACCAGGCGACCGTAGACAGGGTCCGCGCCGCACTCGGCAAATAACTTCTCGCGAATGGGGGGAAGGCAACTTTCCCAAAACGCACAATCCCGCCTTTTTGGCGGGATTGTGGTATAATCCAAGTGTCATGAGTCTTCTGACCTACCTAAAGAGGCATAAAAAAGACGACGACCGCCCCTACGCTATCGGCGGGCTGGCGGGTCTCTTCGCTGTCCTCATCATCGGCGTCTTCGGTCTCTCGCTTGTTGACCATTACCTCCTGCGCTCGGGGTCGTTTGCCGCCGTTATCTCGGCGGTGCTCGTGGACCTCACCAACGGGGACCGCGGCGCGGGCTCGCTCGGCGGCCTCGCCATAAGTCCCGTTCTCACTGTCGCCGCACAGGCAAAGGCGGACGATATGGCGGCCAAGGGCTATTTCGCGCATGTGTCGCCAGAGGGCAAGGACCCGTGGTACTGGTTCAGACAACAGGGATACACCTTCCTCTACGCGGGCGAGAATCTCGCCGTGGACTTCTCCGACTCTATTGACGTTGAGCGCGCGTGGATGAATTCTCCCACGCATCGCGCCAACATCTTGAACGGGAACTTCACCCAGATAGGCATCGCGACCGCCCGGGGCGTATATCAGGGCCGAGCGACGACCTTTGTCGTGCAGATGTTCGGCACTCCCGGCACCAAATCTGATTTGGTGCCGGGCAAGCCCGTTTCCGTTCAGACCATTGTTTCGCCAGAGGAGCCAACCACTCTCGCGCTCGCGACTACCGAGGCAGTTCTCGGTACCGAGGCCGACTCTATTACCGCGCCTGTTGCCAGCCCCGTTAGAAATCTGATTTCTAACGGGGCCAGCTGGTGGCAGCTCCTCTTCGCGTCGCCTAAGTCAATGCTCCGTTATGCGTACTACGCGCTCGCCGCAGTCGTCCTCGTCCTGCTCGCCTACATGACCGAGCTTGAATTCCACCGGCGTCATATGCACCATCTCACGGCCGCCCTGCTTCTCTTTGTGCTGATGGCCGGCCTCTTCACGCTCGCCAATTTCATATTCTTCACACAACCGGTCATCATCGCGACAGCCGGCTCGTAAGAAGGCCGCCACCGCCTCGTCTCATCCTATGAAGGACGAATCTTTGGAAATGTTGCTACTCACAGCCTACGATGCCCATATTGTTCACAAGCAAAGTATCAAGGCAGAAGAGAGCGTCTTGGAGGAAGATACACAGCGCGAGAATATCAACGGTGGCGAGGAGAGGGGCAACTCGGAGCGCGCCCTGGAGGGCGTGCGGGAGAAGCATAAAGATATTCTTGAAAAACTGGAGCTCAACGTGGAGTCAGCGCGTGAACAGAGTAAGGGCAGGGAAGAAGAGCCCGACCATCCCGAGCGCGAGTAGAGCGACGATAATAATAGCAAACGCGCGTTTCATCCCGTTAGAAATAGGACACGGACCCGATATGCGTAGCCGTGGTGCCTATGTGATTATTGTTTATAAAAACGACCTCCCGTGTTTCTGTCATTTCGTGTCCGTGATTTCTAACGGGATTCATAGCCCCATTGTACCACAGTATATGTTATATAATTGACCCATGAAAGTTAATCTTCCCATAGTCGTTGGAATTATCATAATCGTCGTTGCCATAACGGCATTCTTCTTGCTGCGGGGTGAGGAAGCGGTCACAGAGTCGGCGGTTGTAAACGTCTCGCCCGCGCTCGCCACCACACTTGCTCCGGATATGACTCTCATCACGACGAATAATTCGAAGCCGCAAACGGTAGGAAGCAGTACGCCAATCTATGTAGGCGATACGCTCGCGACTTCGCGTACCGGTCGCGGGCTCCTCCAGTGGACGAACGGCACCACGGCCCTCCTTGACTATGACACGAAGTTAACGCTTGAAGAAAACGACCGTACGGGCACGCATGTACGCGGCTCTCTCGGCGCAGGCACGATATGGACGCGCGTGGAAAAAGTATTCGGTAAAGGCGAATACTACGAGATTAAGACCCAGAACGCGGTTGCAGTTGTGCGCGGGACATCTTTCGGCATTTCGTATAAAGGCGGCATCACCGCACTCCACGTGGCTACCGGCACCGTCAATCTTATTCCCGTGGACCCTTCTACGGGCGAGTCGCTCGAGGACAAGGGAGTACTCGTTTCGGGAGGGAATAAAGCGACCTTGGATGATTCGGGTCTCGTGCGCGTTTCTCCCCTCACGGCCGCCGATGAGCAGGCGCCATGGCAACTCTACGATGTTCCCGAGTTTAAGGCGCACGCGCCAGCACCAGACACTTCTCAAACAACACTTCTTCCCTCTCCTCCGCAAACCGCTCCTCAAATCAAATCGGTCCCTCCAGAAGCGATTGCGCCAACAACGTCTCCTGTGAGTGCGGTGAACGAGGAGAACGCCTGTGCTTCTTTTTCAGAATTCCAAGGCTCCGCGACGGGAAGTGCACTAAGACTCACTTCAGTATCGCCTCTTTCCGTTAGTCAGAGCGGTCAGAACACGGTGACTCTTACCGGGGAAGGATTCATATGCGTTACGACCATCACCATCGGCGAAAAAACTCTTTCAGGAGAGAGCGACTTCGTCGTAGCCAGCAATTCAAGCATTACTCTTTCTTCGGGCCTCTTACCGGTCGGCATCTTTGATATCGTTATGAACGATTCTCTGGGAAGTACAGTAACTCTCCTTCAAGCCATCACCATCACCCGATAAACCATGTCTCAAACAATTAAGCGCTACAGGGCGGTCGCCGTTCTCGCGTTCCTCGCCGCGCTTATCGCCGGTGCCTGCTATTATTTCGGCCTTCTTACGTCGTGGCAGGAACTGGTTTTTGACCGATTTTTTACGACACAAACAGCGCCCTCCGGCATTGTCATTATTGGCATTGACGACCAAAGTATTTCCGCGCTTGGCGGTTGGCCGCTCGCACGCACAAGTTTCGCCACCGTACTTGAAAATCTCGGAGAGCCGCGGGAAGTCGGCATTGATGTCGCCTTCGTCGATTCATCCGCTCGCGGTTTGGCAGACGATGCTTTGTTGGCGTCAGCGCTTGCAAGAAGCATTGCGCCGGTCGTGCTCGCGACCCAATATGACGACCGCGGCGGCAAACTTCTTCGACCGTTACCCTCATTCGCGTCAAACGCGCAGGAGGGCTACGCCAACGTGCTCGTTGATGCTGACGGCATCGTGCGGACCTTCGCACCCATGCGAGGGAACACGGTGAGTCTCTCGGCGGCGCTTACAGCACATGCGCGAGGAGTTGCGCCCCCAAAGGTGGTGCGAATCGGTTGGCGAGGGCCTGCCGGCACCTTTCTCACTATTCCATTTATAGATGTGTACCGGGGCACTGCGCCGGTAAGCGTATTTGCCGAGAAGACGGTGCTTGTTGGCGCGACCGCGAAAGACCTGCACGATACGCTCGCGACGCCGGTGGGTTCTATGGCCGGCGTCGAGGCGCACGCGAACGCGCTTGCCACACTTGAGTCGGGCCGTTTCTTCAATGACATACCAATGCTGTTCATGCTCGCGTGTATCCTGTTCGTCGCGTACCTTGCCGCCGGTACCATCCTCGCTGTGCCGCAACTCGTGCCGCTTATCCTTCTGCTCGCTACAGAGTTTCTCGCGGTTAATCTCGTGAGTGTCGCGCTCTTTTCTGCGCATGTGCGGTTCCCGACACTCTCACTCTCATTTGCATTTCTGCTATCGGCTGGGTTCACATTTATATATCAATACTTGAGCGAATCGCGAGAAAAGCGCCACATCCGAAAAATGTTCCAGTATTACCTTATGCCCGAAGTCATTGAGGAGCTCGCTAATCATCCCGAGCGACTCTCGCTTGGCGGACAGGAAAAAACTCTCACTATGCTCTTCTGCGATATTCGCGGGTTCACAACGCTTTCGGAAGGCCTCTCACCATCTGAACTGACCGCGCTCATCAATGAATACTTGACGGCGATGACCGATGCCATTATGGAAGCAGGCGGACTAGTGGATAAATACATCGGCGACGCAGTAATGGCTTTTTGGGGTGCGCCTTTGCCGAACCCGTCACAGGAGAACGCTGCCTGTCGTGGCGCTCTCGCGATGCTTCGCGCACTCAACCGTCTCAACGCCGGTCTAGAGAAGCGGGGTGTTAAACCGATACGCATCGGTATCGGCATCTCAACCGGCGAAGTGGTCGTTGGCAATATGGGGTCTTCAAAACGCTTTAATTATACCGTCATGGGCGATGAGGTAAACTTCGCCTCACGGCTTGAAGGGCTTACGAAGGCCTACGGTGTCTCCTGTATCGTTGGCGAGCGGACGGCTTCGGCGGCCGCTGGAGACCCAACTCTCACGGTGCGCGGGCTTGACCTCGTGATGGTCAAGGGTAAATCGGAGCCGCGCACCATCTATGAACTCGTCATCGAGCCGTTCGCCTCGACAGGCTCGGGACAGGCAAGCGCCATACAGAAAGAGCAATTCGCGCATTTCGCGAATGGCCGCGCGGCATATGTGAAAGGTAATTGGGGGGAAGCCATCACACATTTCAAGGCGGCGCTCTCTCTAGGGGAGGACGGTCCATCAAAGACCTTCCTCAAGCGCGTCGAACATCTCTCTATCGAAGCGCCTCAAGATTGGCGTGGCATCTGGGAGTTTACGACCAAATAGCAAACAAATCCTATATCTTCTCTCTAATCATATCCCGCTTGATGTATCACGAGCTCATACACCTTGGGCGCAAGGTCCAAAATGACTTGCCGATTCTCCTCTTTAGAGAGGTCCATAAGCGGGATGATGTGGAAGTTGCCGTTGCCGATGTGTCCCGCGATGGTGTAGATGAAGTGCGACGCATATTCGTCCAGGAGCGCGTTCAGCTTCGGCAGGAACTCTGGGTAACAAGAGGGCGGTACGACAAAGTCATCAATGAAGGGCGCGGTGTGGAGCCCGTGGAGATTCTTGCGCAGGAGGTTGAAGCTCTCGCGCCGCACTATCCAATACTTCTCCGACTCCTTTTCATTCTTCTCTATCTTCATTTTCAAATTCAGATTGGCAAGGGCGCCCCTTGCCATACATGCTTTGGCGTCGGCCTCTTCAATCGTATCCTCGGCGAACTCGGCCATAAGGAGGAGCTTCGGCACGCCGCCGGTGGCGACGAGCTCTATCTCGGGGATGAAATCTATGCCGAGCTTGGCCGCCTTGACGAAGCCCATCTGGGAGAGCATCTGGGGCATAAATTTCACCGCGAGCGTGAAGGTGTGGTCGTCAAATGATTCAAACGATTCAGGGTTCTGGGGCAGAACGCGCTTCACGATTTCAGGCAGAATATTGAGGTCGTGGAGGAAGATGACGAGCATCGCGCGATGCCCCTTCGGCGCGACGAGCGCCAACTTCGCCCTCGTCCAGAGCGCGAGCGTCCCTTGAGAGCCGCAGATAAGCTTCGCCAAGTTAAATGTATTTGTCTTTGCATCCCTGACGCTCCAGAGCGCGTAGCCGGCAGAATTTTTAGAAACCTTCGGCCGGTGTTCCTCAATAAGCGTGGCGTTCTCGGCGAGAAGCGCGTCCATCTCGCGATAAATGTTTCCCTCTAGCGTCTGCAGTTTTTTCTTCTCCTCCAGCTCGGATGGCGTGAGCGCCTTGAAGAGCGCCCGTGAGCCGTCAGAGAGGACGACGTCCAGCTCCTCTACATATTTTTCTGTCTTGCCGTATTTAAGCGTGCGCTCGCCGCCGGCGTCGTTGCTCACGATGCCGCCCATGGCGGCGAGCTCGCGGCTGGCGGGATAGGAGGGGAGTATGAGGCCCTTTTCAAGCGTCGCTTTTTCAAAATCGCGATAATACACTCCCGGCTCCGTGACTGCGAATCCTGCCATACCTCGCTCTGCTTCGGCATCTTCGCTTCGCTCGACCTCGCCCATTGTGTTCATGTGCTTGGTAAACGAAACCACGACGCCGGTGGTCAGCGGGCCACCCGACATATCGGTGCCCGCTGAACGAGCAGTAACCGACAAGTCTGCTCGTTCACCCTGAGCTTGTCGAAGGGCGCTAATTGTTTTCACCACCGCACCCACGTCGTCAGCGTCTTCGGGATACACTACGAGCTCGGGCATCCGCTCAAAGAGGGAAGTGTCGCGGCTCGCGGCCGTGAGTACGGCGCCGTCGTCGCTCACCTCCCCTCGCATCGCACCCTTGAGAGCCGCCTTTAATTCCGCAGTCGTCATTGCGTCTAAGTATACCGCGCGCGACCTTCTACAAAAATAGAAACCGCCCGAGTAGAAGACTCCTGGGAGTCTTCTACTCGGGCGTCGTTGCTGGTCTACATCCGCGCGAGGCTGGTCAGTTGCCGACTGAACTTTTGCTTCGGAAGCGCGAGCGGATGCAACTTTGCCCACGGCTGGCCATGGCGTTTGAAAGTGCGGACGAAAATGACTGACTTCATCGGTCCCGTTCGGCCTTCTCGGCTTCACGGGGATGAGGACCGCGTCTCCCGGCTCTATGTCCCTGGACGGGTCCCAATACGCCGGCGCCGCCTCCTCCAAGAACAACCGCGGCGGAGCTTTGGTGAGCGCCCCTTGCTCGTCCTCAATGGGTGTGGGCTGAAGCGCGGGCTCCTCCTGGTGGCGAGCCGAACGGGCCTTCCGCCAGGCGGTAAAAGCGACGAACAACAAGACGGCAAAGGCGATAATCGCAAGCGTGACCATGATGCATTTCTCCTCTTCAGGTTGAACAGGTGAAAATAACGCCAAATCACATAATACACCTCCCAGACATATTGTCAATACCCGTGTTTGACGTATGCACTAAATAATGATATACATGAGGCAGAGGCGGCATAACATACCCGTCAAAGCCGGTTCAATCCAATTATCAAAAGGAGGCAGAAATGCCCAAAATCGGGAACAAAGAACAAGTTGTCACCTTCTCAGAAATCGGCGGCACGATTACCAGGTGGCAGTATCACGGCATAGATATTTTCTACCCCCAGCAGTTAGTTAAGAGGGGGAAAGAACGGGAGCAGAAGTTACGTGGCGGGATGCACGCGTGCTGGCCCTGCTTCGGCACCGTAGACCCCACGTTCGGTTTGCCGCAACACGGGGTGCTCCGTAACCGTAAAGCCGATGAGATTATGGAAAACGGTGTCGTATTCAGGGGCACAGATTTGCTCGGCCCCGCCTACGACGAGGAGTGTGAGGTACGAATTGACATCGTACTCACGCGGATGGGTCTCACCCACAGCCTCTCGGCACGGCTGCTCCGACCTGCGTCAAGAGATGTGTTCATCAACCCAGGGCTCCATCCGTACTTCCGGACGCCGACCGGAAATGCCCAAGCCAGAGCTTGGAAGGGAGAAGAGCTCCGCTTTTATCGGCGGAATCACGGACCGATAAGCACGAGTGTCGGCCATGGAGCAGACGTGAATATTCCGAGAATCGGCAAGGTGCAGATGCTGCTTACCGGTGGGTGGAGCAGAGTCTATTACTGGCGCGACTCCCGCCGATACCTCTGTGTTGAACCGGTCTTTGGGAACTCAATGAAGTACGGGGATTCACGTTGCCTTCTACTTACCGACAAGTGGTTCAACATGTCCTGCGCATTCCAAGTGTCGCAGGATTGACGACCAAAAGCCGAAACCGGGGACCCGGAGTCGGCTTTCTTCTTTGCCTCTCTCTTCTAATTCCCTCCTTCGCCCGAGGCTACGGACGGGCACGGCGCGCGAACAAGCGAAGGAGGGAATAAGCGAATAGTGGATACTCGCTTTGCATATGTTGGTGCTATGGACTATAGTGCCCGCTAATGCCCGTCCGCATGCTCGTAGGACTCTCACCCACCGCCTTCTTTTTCATCACAACTTTTCTCATACTGGCAACCATCCCGAACCATGCCCTTGCCGATACGGTTATCAGTCCGAACGCTTACATTTCTGAAGATACTGTGTGGATCGTGCAGTCCGGTTCATCCAGTTGGATAGACGTTTTTGGCCGTCTCATTGCCAGCGGGACGTCTGACGAGCCGATATTATTCACTTCAGCTACAAGCGACTGGGGCGGGATAGTATTCTATAACACCGAGACCTCCTCGTCTCTAGATAATGTCATAGTCAGATACGCCGACTCCATCTCTGATTTTTACTCCAAAGATTTGTCAATTTCAAACGCCAGAGTTGAGAACGGTGACTTAGGCATTAGGGCGTATGGGAGTCATCTCTCTCTGAATAATTTTTCAGCCGAAAACATATCCAGTGATGCTATGGATATCAGCTCCGGAAGCGATGTTGTCTTAAAGAATATTATCCTTAAAAATGTACGGTCGGGGATAGAGGTCTACGTTGGTAGCAAGGCCGACATCTCTAATCTTTTTGGAGCCCGCTCCATTGTTAGCTCTCTTAGGTATTCCATTGGAGTTTTACCCTCAGGGATTTCAAAAACCGGAAAATGGTGTTTGCCAAGCGGTATTTCTAAATCACACATATCTGCTATTTTGACTGTATTTTCAATTTCTTTAAT
>Ga0075904_114_pt1 | contig 9251 bp, 8 predicted proteins | sample RifGroA1_FD_68323 | JGI IMG/M metagenome (GOLD analysis project Ga0075904, IMG submission 68323) | Parcubacteria bacterium GW2011_GWA1_54_9
TGACCACTCTTTCCCTGTTTTGGCGCTTCATAACTTCTTTGCTGATTCTCGACATGACACCTCCTTAATTGATTCTGGAAAGGACAATTCCTGTCCATAGTCCTCAAGGCAATCTCCCACAATAAATTGCAGGGTGGACGAGACACCTGAGGAGATTCGCAGCAACATTACCGAAGTAACGGAACCATAAAGTCCTTGGGGAAACGCCCGAAGCCGTCAAGCCTTGCCTAGAGGAGTATGAACAGGACAAAAAACTATGATAGAATGTTAGCATCATCTAATTTTTATGTCAAGGTCTCCAAATCCCGTTAGAGGCAAGACACCAAGGGTGTCTGGCTCTCCATTGGAGAGCGCCTCTAACGGGACGAGCTTAGATGCGGCGCTCCGCCCGTCTCGCTGGGACGAATATGTGGGGCAGAAACAGGTGAAGGCGAACGTCCGCGTCTCTATTGATGCCGCCAAGAAGCGTGGGAGTATGCCCGAGCATATCCTCTTCTACGGCCCGCCGGGAGTCGGTAAGACGACCTTGGCCCATCTCGTCGCCGCGACGCTTGAGTCGCCCTTGAAGAGCACATCGGGAGTGGCAATAGAGCGTGCCGGAGACCTCGCTGCCATTCTTACTAATCTTGAGCCAAATACAGTTTTATTTATTGATGAAATTCACCGGCTCTCGCGTAAGATAGAGGAGCTCCTCTATCCAGCCCTTGAATCGGGACATCTTGACCTCGTCCTCGGGAAGGGTCCGTCGGCGCGCACGGTAGAGCTCGCGCTCCCGCCTTTCACGCTCGTCGGCGCGACCACGCGCGTGGCGGAGCTCTCCGGCCCCTTGCGCTCGCGCTTCGGCGGCGGCGTCTTCCAGCTGGACTTCTATAATGAGGACGACCTGCGCGACATCATTCGCCGTTCGGCACTCCTGCTTAATCTGAAAGCGCCAAAGGAGGTTATTGAACACATTGCGGCGAGAAGCCGCGCGACTCCGCGTGTCGCGAACGCGCTTCTGAAGCGCGTTCGCGACTTCTCCGAGGTCCACGAGCGCAATCTCTCTGTAGCACTCTGCGACGAGGCGTGCGAACTCTTCGGTATCGACGCCCACGGTCTCACCAAGGATGACCGCCGATATTTGGAAACACTCTTGAATGGCTTCCGTGGGGGGCCGGCAGGCGTCAACGCTATCGCCTCGTCGCTCCACGAAGACTCCGATACGGTGGAGCACGTCTACGAACCGTACCTGCTCCGCCTCGGCTTTGTGGAGCGCTCTCCCCGCGGACGCATCCTCACCCAGAAGGGGGGCGCGTACTTGCGCGGTGAACCGGAATTGTTTTAATATGTCGGGACACAGTAAATGGTCGCAGATAAAACGCCAGAAGTCAGTCACCGACGCCGCGAGGAGCCGCGTCTTCTCGCGCTACGCGCGCCTTATTGCTCTTGAGTCCAAGAAGGCGAACGGCATGCTTTCAGCGCCGTCTCTCTCGGTCGTCATCGCGCGCGCCAAGGCGGCGAACATGCCGAAGGAGAATATTGAGCGCGCAATTGCCAAAGGTACTTCAAAAGATTCGGGGAATCTGGAACAGGTGGTCTATGAAGCATACGGCCCGGGCGGCGTCGCAATAATGGTTGACGCGCTCACCGATAATAAAAACCGCACGACACAGGAGATAAAACATCTTTTTGTGCTCCAAGGAATTGATCTTTCTGCCCCGGGCGCCGCGAGCTGGGCATTTACCAAGACCGGAACCGTTTTCATACCGAATGAACCTCTGATAGATGCCTCCGAATCTGGTGGCGAAAAGCTTGGAACGATATTGGAAGCGCTTGACGAACACGAAGATGTCCAGCGGGTATTCACCAATGCGCGCGGCTATGAGGATACTGGCGATTGACCCGGGTTACGACCGGCTCGGCATGGCAGTGGTGGAGGGCGACGCATCGCGGCCGACTATCGGCGATTAAGAAATATGCTCCAGACATCCTCGCCATTGAGACTCTTTTTTTTAACAAAAACATAAAGACTGCTGTTGGGGTAGCGGAGGCGCGCGGCGCGATTCTCGTCGCCGCCGGCAACACGTCTCTCTCCGTCGTAGAATATTCGCCTCAGCAGATAAAGAGCGCGGTTACCGGCTACGGCGGCGCGGACAAGACGGCGGTCGCTCGCATGCTCCCTCTGCTCCTGTCTCTGCCGGAGAAGAAGCGTCTTGATGATGAGTTAGACGCCATTGCTATCGGCATCACTGCCCTTTCTATCGGCTCCTCCCGGCACTAATCCACAGGGGGCGCGAGCCCCTCTTGCATGAATAAGATTTTTTGTTACATATACCACTATGATGGAAGAGGAAGAAATCCTCGACGAGGGGGACCCCCAAGATGAACTGGGGGAATTTGGAGTCGAGGAAGACGAAAAATACTAAATAGGTTAGCATAACAATATGGCTTCTCACCGCCCTGCGTCGCGGCATACATTGTGGACGTCCATTCTCGTGCTGTGCGGACTTGGATTCCTCGTTATGGGAGGAGTATTTATCACCGTGGCCCTTACCCCGGTACCGGATATCACCTCGTTCTCCTCCCGGCAAATTGACCAGTCAACCAAGATATACGATCGTACCGGCCAAATTCTCCTTTTTGACCACAATCGTGATGCCCGTCGCGATATCGTTTCGCTGGGTGATATATCGCCTAACGCAATCAATGCGGTCATCGCGACTGAAGATTCAAGCTTCTATCAACATGGCGGTATCCGTTTTACCTCCATCGTGCGCGCGATGTTCGTTGACATTTTTGGGGGTTCCTTTTCCCAGGGCGGCTCTACCATCACGCAACAAGTAGTGAAGAACACATTGCTCACCAATCGAAAGAGCGTCATCCGCAAAATTCATGAGTGGGTGCTCGCTACAAAGCTTGAGGGGATGTATTCCAAGGACCGTATCCTTGAAACGTATCTCAATGACATCCCGTTCGGCGGTACGCTCTATGGCATTGAGGCCGCCTCGGAATCTTATTTCGGCGTTCCCGCAAAGGACCTCACGGTCGCAGAAGCCGCGTATCTCTCCGCAATGATACCGGCGCCCACGTACTATTCGCCCTACGGCACCCACCGCGACGAACTTATCGCGCGCAAGAATCTCGTTCTCGAGAGAATGCATACGCTCGGCTTCATAGACGACGCTGTCTATGCGTCGGCAAAATCTGAATCGGTTTCTTTTTCCCCGACGGGGCACACTGCCATTATCGCTCCGCACTTCGTTTTCTATATCCTCAACCAGCTTGAAGAACTGTACGGCCCGAGCGTTCTTATGTCGGGACTGAAAGTGACGACGACGCTCGACGCCGAACTGAATGCAAAAACCGAATCAATCGTGCACCAGTATGCGCTTGAGAATGAAAAGAAGTTCATGGCATCCAATGCGTCGCTTGTCGCACTTGACCCTTCGAGCGGGCAAATCCTCGCGATGGTCGGCTCACGGGATTTCTTTGACACCGCCATAGACGGTCAGTACAACGCGACGCTGTCTTCTCGGCAGCCGGGGTCTACGATGAAGCCTTTTATTTACTCGCTCGCCCTTATGCGAGGGTACACGCGCAACACGGTCATATTTGACACCCCGACGCAATTCTCAACCGCGTGTCGCCCGTCTGACATCAATAATGGTACTCCCCCTTGTTACGCGCCGACTGACTACGACAACACCTTCCGCGGTCCTATGACCTTTGAGACTGCGCTTGCCCAATCCATCAATATTCCTGCCATTAAAGTGCTGTACCTTGTCGGGATACAAAATGCCATTGACCTCGCAAAGTCGTTCGGCCTTACGACACTCGGCGACTCAAATCAATACGGCCTTACTCTCGTGCTCGGCGGCGGCGAGGTGCGCCTCCTTGACCTCACAGGCGCATATACTGTCTTCGCAAATGACGGGGTGAGGAATCCGCCGACCGGCATACTTGAGGTGGAGGACGCGAAGGGAAACGTGCTTCTGCAATTCACTCCGCATCCTTCAATTGTGTTGCCGACGAATATCGCTCGGGACATATCCGCGATGCTCTCTGATGCGCCGGCGCGCCTGCCGGAATATCCTCTGAATTCTCCGCTTTCTTTCCCCAATTACGACGTGGCGGTGAAGACCGGTACGACCAATGACACGCGCGACGCGTGGGTCATTGGCTACACTCCCTCCATCGCGGTCGGTGTTTGGGTCGGCAATAACGACAACAGTCCCATGGTGAAGCTCGTCGCGGGCTTCATCGCGGTACCGATGTGGCACGAGGCTATGGCCTATGCCCTTTCAAAATACCCCCAGGCCTATTTCGGGGAGCCAAGTCCCATCTCCGCTTCCGTCCCTCCCTTGTTGCGGGGGAATTGGCAGATTCCTGATGGGAATGGAAATATCGTGCCACACGATTTGCTGTACTGGACTGACAAAAGGAACCCGCAAGGTCCTCCGCCCGCAAATCCCGCGCAGGATCCTCAATTCGCTCATTGGGAGTATGGTGTCTCTTTGTGGTATGCTTCCCACCCGAGCTTGTTTGTGAATCCTCCTATCTTTGTTCCGCTTTCGTACCCGGCGTCTGCAATATTGTAATATCGGTCATTGATTCATTGGGGAGACAAGATACATGAGGGAGGTGTCGCCGACGCCTTTTATGATAAGCGGTCTGCCGATACCGGCCGCTGTGAGGGAGAGGCTCTCTGCCGGCGTGAGCGACAGTATGGTCGCGAGATATCGGTGGTTGAATGAGAGGTCAAGGGGGCTTCCTGATATGCGCGCCATTATCGCTTCTGATGATTCTCCGATATCTATGTTCCGTGCGAAGAGGGAAAAAAGATTTTTCTTCGGGTCAAAGCTCATTTTAACCTTTTGAAAGGTGTCGGAAAAAATCGTCGTTCGTTTCAGCGCGCTTTCAAAATCTTTCCGTAACATGACCGCTTCAACGACGGATTCTTTCGGTATGATCTGGCGATAATCGGGATACGTTGCATTCGTCAGCCGCGAGACGAACATTCCCCCGTCGCCGACAAAGGCACATTGGTGCTCGTCAAACGACATAATAATATCGTCATCCGGTAGTGCTTGGGCTATATCGAGAGCATTTTTTGCCGGGATAAGAAACTTCCCTTGTGACCCTTTGTTGCTAAGGGGCACCTTTTTCTCGGCCAGTCTGAATGAGTCGGTTGCCGCCGCCGTCAACACTCCCCCTTCAATAGAGAGATATATGCTCGAGAGCTCTGGACGGACCGCGGAAGAAGACGCACATGGCGCGATGAAGGTAAAAAGAGTGCGGAGGAGGACTCCGGGGAGTACAACCCTGTTTTTTGGATTTTCTGGGAATGGGATGGAGGGAAAATCGTCGTAGGGGACCGTTTTTATTACACTTTTGCTATTGCCGCTCGTGATGGAAATGGTATCCCCGGCGTGTTCTATGGTTATCTTACCCTCTGGGGCGAGTGAACTGGCAATTTGTTGGAGTATTGTTGCTGGAATCGCTACTGCTCCTTTTGTTGTACAATCACCTTCAAGCTTTAAATCAACGCCTGTCTCGAGGTTTGTGGCGCGCATTTTTATCCCCTCATCTCCGGCAATAATAAGAATTGAAGAAAGAGCAGGGAGTGTCGTGCTTCTCCTTTCGGCAAATCGCGAGACGGTGTGCACAGCCTCAGAGAATTTCTTTTTTTCAATTGAAATAATCATACGATTCTTATTAGTGCTGTTGATAAGTGGATAACGGCGGAATACAGTGTCTGTATTGGGTCATATACGTTTCTACTCTCCCCATAACGTGTTGACAAACAATAAGCGAAGTTCATACAAGAAGGGTTCGGATATTTTGAATTTCCTTTGCAAGCTCGTTATTCACAACCACCTCCCGCTTTATCTTCTCACATGAGTGGATAACGGTCGTGTGGTCCCGACCACCGAGTTTCGTACCAATTGTCGGATATGAAATACTGAAGTCTTCCCGAAGGATGTACATAATGACCTGCCGTGGGCGCACCACCTCCCTCCGCCGCGTCTTTTCGTAGATGCTCTCCTCATCAATACCATAATACTCAGCGACCTTATCTACTACGTTTTTTACGGAGATATTCTTCTGTGGCCGAGTAAAGGAGCGGAGGGATTGGCGCACTTCTGCAATATCGGGAGAGAGCCCCTTTACCTGGGCGTGGCAGATAATACTGTTCACCATTCCCTCCAACTCGCGTATAGAGCCGTTCATTGACGTTGCGACATACTCAACAACCTCGTCTGACAAGAGAACCCCGTGCGAGGAGGCCTTTCTCCGGACGATAGCCATACGGGACTCGGAATCCGGCTCCCCGATGTCTACGGTCATACCGCTCGCGAGACGTCCCTTCAGGCGTTCGGCGATGTCGGGGATAGCTACCGGCGGTCGGTCGGAAGAAAATACAATCTGCTTATTTGTATCGTGGAGGGCGTTGAAGAGATGGAAAAGTTCTTCCTCACTACGCTCTTTCTTTGATAAGAATTGCACGTCATCCATAATGAGAAGGTCATAGTGGCGGTACTTATCTTTGAACCGGTTCGCCGTGCCCGCCTGCACGGAATCGGTATAGTCAATGACGAATTTTTCTGATGTGAGGTAAAATACTTTTCGCCCCGGGTATTGTTTTTTAAACTGGTTGCCGACCGCCTGCACAAGGTGTGTCTTGCCCCGTCCCGTATCGCCATAGACGAAAAGAGGGTTGTACGTGATACCGGGACGCTCAAGTGTGGCCTGCGCCGCCGCGTACGCGAGTTCATTGAACGAACCAATGACGAATGTATCAAAGGTGTAACGCGGATTCAAATTGTCGCTCTTATTAATATAGAATTCATCCAAGGGGAGCTCGAGTGCGCCACGGATGTTTCTATTCTCCCTCGGTATTTTGCGGTGCTCGTCTTTCACAATGAGATATTCAATATTGCGGAACTCGTACGACACGTCGCGGACAATCTTCAAGAGGAGCGCATGGAATTTTTTGAGATACCAATCCTTGAAAAACTGGCTCGGCACGCCGAGATACACAACCCCATCTTCTCCTATCCTCACAATGAAGCTGTTCCGGAACCATGTATTGAAATTAGCGGGGGAGATGGAGAGTTCAACCTGTGTGAGCATGTATTCCCAGAGTTCTCGCGGATTCCCTTTGTCCATAGTGTTAGGAGTATACGCCTATTCGGAAAGTGCAACACCCTAGCGTTTCGTGGAGAACCTGTTAGTATCATGTGTATAACGTAACCTTCATTTTATTGCATGACCAAACGAACGTACCAGCCGAAAAAACGCAAACGCGCAAAGACACATGGCTTCCTCTCCCGGTCCGCTACGAGCGCCGGCCGCAAGATTGTCCGAAGAAGGCGGCGCGCCGGCCGTTCTCGCCTCACCGCTTAACCCTCTCTGTGTTCTCACGCAGACAACGACTCTCGCGCACGGCATTTCCGTCTGCCCTTAAGGGCAGACGCCTCTCGTCGGCCAATTTCTCCGCCGTGATACCGACGAATACGAACGGATACGCGGTGGTTGTGTCAAAGAAGGTGTCCCACCTCTCGGTCACGCGGCATCGCATCAAACGCCGCACGCTCTCTGCCCTCCGGTCGCTTCCCTCCCTCCCCCCCTCCCTCATACTCTATCCCCGAGCGTCCGCGCTCAATACGGGGTATGATGAACTTCGGCGAGAACTAACGGAATTACTCTCGTGATATCAACTTTTTTCCACACGGTCTTCTATGACCCCATTTATAACGCGCTCGTCGCGCTCGTCGCGCTCGTTCCCGGCTCTGACGTCGGCGTTGCCGTCATTATCATCACCATCATAATCAGAATCGTACTCCTCCCTTCTTCTCTCTCGGCCGCGAGGACCCAGCGGGCGATGAAGATACTGGAACCGAGGATAAAAGAGGTAAAAGAAAGACATAAAGGCGATAAAGAAAAAGAAGCGCTGGAAACACTCGCTCTCTATAAAGAAGCGCAGGTGAATCCCTTTGCGAGCATTCTTACTGTATTCATTCAAATTCCAGTCCTGCTCGCCCTCTACTGGGTTTTCTATTACGAACCGTTCTCAACCGTGAGCGCTATCAACGCGGCGCGGCTCTACTCGTTCACGCCGATGCCGCAGACCGTGTCGCTTGAATTCCTCGGCATCATCTCGGTAGCGAGCAAGAGCCTCTTCCTCGCCGCGCTCGCGGGGCTCACCCAATTTATACAAGCGCACATGGCGCTCTCGGGGACCATGAAGCCCTCAAACGACGGCAGTATGCAGGGTAACTTCCAAAAGATGATGGGCATGCAGTTGAAATATGTGTTTCCCTTTCTTATTGCGATTATTTCGTACACAACTTCCGGCGCCATCGCGCTCTACTTCATCACGACGAATATCGCCGGCTCCCTGCAGGAGCTATACGTGCGCCGTACACTCCACGCCGAATCTCGCTCAACAGGCGAATCTGCCGGATCAAAGTGAGTAACTCCAGAGAGAACCGTCATTCTTATTCATAAAAACGAGTACCGTGCCCGCGGGATTAATCGCGAGCGCCTCGGCGTCAAGAGGAGCCTCTGTCTCCTGGGAGAAGTCCAACACGAGCTGTGCGTAGCGGCCCGCGACATCTATCTTCCAGATTCGGTCGGAGAACCGCACGGCGCCTTGGTACCAATCGTCCGGATAATTATACGCGGTCGACGGACTTATGGGGATGCCGCAATACACCGATGAATCGGTGGCGGCCCACACGCATTTGTCGGCGATGGTCGCGACAGGGAGCGGGAGCGCCTCGCCGGTCGCGGTGTTGATGAGCTCCATGTACATCGCCCCGCCGTTCGCGTAGCTTACGAGCACCCATTTCCCGAGCGGGCTCGCGAGAGCGACGAGGCCGTTGCGAGGCCCTGCGATTCTGGAAAAATTTCCCGCGCTGTCAACGAGAAATGCGAGGCCGGCGAGCGTCATCGTCGGCTTGGTAAACGCGAGGTACTGATTTTCCCCCGCGAAAGAGACGCGCAAAGCAGAGAGCGGGGACGTGAAAAGAGTGGACGTATGAGTCCCATCGGTGTTGGAAAGCGAGGCGACGGAGCCGCTCACGCCCGAGGCAAGCGTGAGAATTCTTGTTGAAGAGACGGCGATGTCAGCAAGATTCTGGGGGAGGAAGAATCCACCGGTACCGCTTGCAGGGAGCGCGTACGTATTGATGGTAGAGAAACGTTCGTCCGAGAGATAGCGCACAAACGTCGTTGACGCATTTGGGAGCCACACGGCGGACTGGATG
>Ga0075904_120_pt1 | contig 9140 bp, 11 predicted proteins | sample RifGroA1_FD_68323 | JGI IMG/M metagenome (GOLD analysis project Ga0075904, IMG submission 68323) | Parcubacteria bacterium GW2011_GWA1_54_9
AATTATTTTAAAGAAGCTATGTGATAAGAAACGATCGCGGCCGAAACGATGACATTTAAAGATTTAGTTCTTTCGTTTTTTCTTCACCGCCCTCTTCCTCTTTGCGTGGTACATCGGGCGCGCCACCCTCGTCTCGGTGCTGATGGCGTTTTATGCAGGGTACGCGGTCTACGCCGCGTTCCCGTATATGTCATACCTGCCCACCGCGCCCGCGCTCACGGCGCTCTTGGCACAAGTCGGCCTCTACGCAGGCCTAACCCTCGTGTTCTACATCATCCTGCGCCGCGTCGTCGTCTCCGACTTCCTCTATGTCGGCATATTCGGGACTATCATACTCTCGCTCCTCGGCGCGACCTTCCTCATCGCGCTCGCGTACCATGTGTTCCCCGTGACCGAGGTCTATCGCTTCACCCCCGCCATTGATCTCCTCTTCGCGGCAAAACAATATTTCTTCTGGTGGTTCACCGCCCCGGCCATCGGTCTCTTCTTCCTCGCCCGCTAATGGTATAATCCGCGCATGAATTTAGCTGAAGAGCTGAAGGCGCGGGGGCTTATTGAACATTCATCTACCGCGCCGGAGACGATTCTCTCGGTGCCGCGCACGACCTATCTCGGCGTGGACCCCACCGCCGACTCGCTCCATGTCGGTCACTTGGTTCCCGTGCTCCTCATGAAGCGGCTCGGCGATGCTGGTAACAAGCTCGTATTCCTCGTCGGCGGCGGGACGGGCCAAATCGGCGACCCCAAGGAGGTCGGCGAGCGGGTCATGCTTGACGAAAAGACTGTCGCCCGCAACACGCGCGCGCTGAAGTCCCAGTTGAAAAATATTCTCGGCAGAGCATCGTTCACGATGGTAGACAACGCCGACTGGCTCGGGAAAGTAAGGTTGCTCCCATTCCTGCGCGATGTTGGCAAATATTTTACAGTCAACGACCTCATCAAGCGCGATATTATCAAGAAGCGCATTGAAACGCCGGATGAAAGCATCTCGTTCTCCGAATTTTCATACGCGCTCCTCCAAGGGTATGACTACTTCGTTCTTCACGAAAAATATGGTGTTAATCTCCAAGTCGGAGCAACTGATCAGTGGACTAACATCCTCTCTGGTGTAGATCTCGTCCACAAAAAGCTCGGGAAAGACGTGTATGCGTTCACCGTCCCCCTCGTTACTGACGCGAACGGGAAGAAGTTCGGCAAGAGCGAGGGGAATGCCGTCTGGCTTGATGCGAAGAGGACGTCACCCTTCCGCTTCTATCAGTTCTGGATTAATCTCCCCGACACCCATGTGGAGAATTACCTCAAGGTCTACACTTTCTTGCCTCTCGCTGACATCAATGCCTTAATGGAAGAACACCGTAAGAATCCGGGCGAGCGGCAAGCGCAGGAGACGCTCGCTCGGCTTGTGACAGAAATAGTCCACGGCCCAGCCGCGACCGCGCAGGCGGCCGCCGCAACCGATGCGCTCTTCTCCGCCGGAGGCGGATCCGCCTCCGGCGGAGGCATATCACATCTGACGCGTGAGCAGTTGCAAGTAGTGCTCGCTGAAGCGCCTTCGGTCACGCTCACGAAGAAGGATGTCGCCGATGGTTCGCCCTTGGCCGACGCCCTTGTCGCGGGCGGGCTCGCCTCATCCAAGTCAGACGCCCGCCGTTTGATACAAGGGAAGGGCATCACGCTCTCTGGCCAGACCATTACCGATCCCGACCAAAAAGTCTTCAATGGCGACTTTACAAACGGCCACGCCCTCGTCCGTAAGGGCAAACAAGGCGTTCTCATCCTCGTTTTGAAATAATTGGTGCGCTATGTCGCAATTTCTGGTTCTCATAGATGGCATGTCTGGCGGGGGAAAGACAACCGTTACTCGTTTGTTGGCAGAGAAGTTGCCTCGTACAGCGATTGTGGGTTTCGATAAAATCAAGAAATTTGTTTCAGATTTTGAAAGGGGCGTCCGGGACAATCAGGTAGCGAGAGAAGTGACCATGGTTATGGTGCAGAAATATCTAGATCTTGGGCTGTCTGTGATAATTGAGCACCCATTCAAAAATGAAGAAGAGATAGACTTTTATACTAAGGTTGCAAGCGAGCGGGAAATACCTTGTCATAAATTTCAACTCCATGCTGATCCAAGCATCGCTCTTGAGAGGGTTGTAAAAAGGACAAAAGAAAACAAAGGCGATCTGGCCGAAGAACGAGCTCGGCACAACATATCCTTATTCCAACCAAGAGCCCACTTAGGCTTCAAAGTCATTGACACTACAGATGTAAAACCAGAAGACATTACTGACACTATCTTGAACGAAATCCTCGTTTTGAAATAAAGTCCGTAATCGGTTATAATCGTCATATTGCGTCGATACCTAAGCGGTCAAAAGGGGCGCGCTGTAGACGCGCTGGCTTCGGCCTTCGGGGGTTCGAATCCCTCTCGGCGCACCACAGTAGAGATTAAATCCATTTTCGGGAAATTCTGCTATAACTTTACTATTTTCTTGTTTTTGTTAGTATCAATTTTAGATTGCTCCCAAATGATCTGGTATGGTGCCGGACCCCTAGATTCTTAGGTTTAATGAGCAACGAGGAGAGTGTTATGGGAATTAAATCGTGGGACAAGGTTACTTTGATGTGGGACTGCTTTGGAATGGGGGTAAGCACGAGCGTGTGCCTCGACGGCAAATTTAAACCCAATGCCACCGACCCAAAGGTCTTCAACTCCAAAGCGGAGGAGCAAGTTCATGGCTTGTTCCAAATGCAAATCATTTCGTTGCCGCGCGAACGAGATGATGGCCAGCGAAAGGGCGAGATCACCCTCGACATACGTCGTAAACGCGGCGGCAATATCGAGCCGAACTCGAAAGCAATTGTGAAGTACCTTGAAGCTCGGCTTAACAAGCCGCCCCGAGGACAGGACAAACCTAATGAGTACGGGGTTAGAATCCAGCCCCCAGCGACTAAAAGCTGGATTGATACGAAGTTTACTTTGAACTTTGTTCTGGCTAATAGCGAGCAATTCTGCGACACCGCTATTGAAATCGGTCGCGGAGTATTTGATGCTCTGGGTATCCACGACGAAAACGGCATCAATCTTGCGCATTTCTCACTGAAGCGCGAAAGCTTTGTAATGATTGACGGGTCTTGGATAACGTTTGCTCACTGGTTGCGTATGAGCCACCGCCTACCAATCTGGGGCCCTGAAGATCGTTCCTGAAGTACATCACAAAGGGCTAAACAAAAAGGCCTTGCAAGCAGCAAGGCCTTTTGTCTTCTCACACTGTGCCGTTCCGCATCACTGTCAAGCGTGGTATCGTGTTTGATATGAATGAAAAGTCCGTCCTTGTCTCCGGCGTGAAGCCGACCGGCGACCTGCATATCGGCAACTACTTCGGCGCGATGCGCCAGTTCGTGGAATTGCAGGAAAAATACAAAAGCTATGTTTTTATCGCCGATTACCATGCCCTCACTACCTCTCACCCTCAACGGCATCCCGACGAGGTGCGAGCATCTATTCGCCACATAGCGCTTGGATATTTGGCTATCGGGCTCGACCCTAAAAAGGTCGTTTTCTTCAAACAGTCAGACGTACCAGCGCACACCGAGCTCGCCTGGATTTTCAACTGCTTGACCACTATGCCGTATCTCATGCGTGCGCATGCATATAAAGACGCGGAGGCGAAAAACAAAGAAATCAGCGTTGGGACTTTCGACTACCCGATGCTCATGGCCGCCGATATTCTGCTCTATGACCCGGCGGTAGTCCCAGTGGGCAGGGACCAGAAACAACATGTGGAGTTTGCGCGCGATACCGCCCAGAAATTCAATTCTTTGTACGGGGAAACATTTGCCGTCCCCGAGCCGCTTATTCTCGATTCAACGGCAGTCGTCCCCGGTACTGACGGCCAGAAAATGAGCAAGAGTTATGGGAACGTTATCCCGCTTTTCGCCGACCATGACGAACTCGCGAGATGCGTGATGGGCATCGTGACGGATTCTAGCGGTGAGCGACCGCAGAACGTCTACGCGCTCCATAAGCTCGTGAAGAGCGAAGAGGAGCTCGCGCCAATCTATGCAGAACACGAGGGGAATTATAAAGCGTTGAAAGAGATGCTTATTGAAGACCTAGACCGCTACCTCGCGCCGATGCGGACGAAGTATGAAGAACTCAAAAACGATTCCGGTATTGTGGACGAAGTCCTTGAATCAGGGAAGCGCGAAGCCCGCGCCGTGAGCGAAGCGAAGATGGAACGGGTCCGCAAGGCGATAGGGGTTGCATAGTTAAGATACTTCAGATAGAATGCCAAAGGACTTGGGACCGATCGTGGAGTCCTCGACCTGGAACGGTCAGCGCAGTAACAAACTCTCCACGGTTTAAAGCCATCCTCCATGAGCAGAGGTTAATAGAGGCTGGTCTTCGTTATTACGATGATTCACTTTCCAACGCAGATTGACGAAACCAAGCGACGACAGGAGCTCAGTGTGAAAACCGCCCTAGATTAGTTTTGTATGAAGATGCAAGATTTAGTCGGTGGCTGGTATAAGCATCCCCCAAGGTGGTGTCCTGATCGGGGTTCAAAAGCGCGCGAAGCATTGCCGATCACAATGTAACGCGCCACCTATTCTGAAAGCCGTCGCACCAACTGGTGGGCGGCTTTTATCTTTTAGGTGTGGTATTTTATAGGGTATATGGAGCGGACGCTTATCGGGGAGCTGGGGAAGCATGTCGGGGAAACCGTCAGTATTTCGGGCTGGGTGGATGTACGACGCGACCAGGGGAAAATGGTCTTTTTTGATTTCCGCGACCGCTCGGGACTCGTGCAGGGCGTTGTGCTCCCGGGCAGTCCCGCTATAGAGGCGGCGAAGGATATCCGAAACGAGTACGTCGTCCGCGTAGAAGGAGTCGTGAACAAGCGCCCCGAGAAGAATGCGCAGGCCGACCGCCAGAACGGCGACATTGAACTTGAGATAAAGGGCATTGAAATCCTGAATCCGTCAGAGGCGATGCCGTTTGATATCTCCAATGACACGAGCGGTATTGACGAGTCTGTGCGCGCGGAGTATCGCTACCTTGACCTGCGCTCCAAGCGAATGCAGAAGAATATGCGGGTGCGGAGCGAGTTTATCCGCCGTTGTCGCGAATACTTATTTTCAAAAGATTTCACCGAGATTGAGACTCCGCTCCTTACCGAATCCACTCCCGAGGGCTCGCGCGACTTCGTCGTGCCGTCGCGTCTCAACCCCGGCAAGTTCTACGCGCTCCCGCAGTCGCCCCAGCAGTATAAACAGCTCCTGATGACTGCCGGATTTGAACGATACTTCCAGATAGCCCGCGCCGTGCGCGACGAGGACCTGCGCGCCGACCGTGGATTTGAGCATTCACAGGTGGATATTGAGATGTCGTTTGTGACGATGGAAGACGTGATGGCCGCCGTAGAAGATATGGTGACGACTGTTGTGGAGGCGATGGGCTACACCATCAAGGAGAAACCGTTCCCGCGTATCTCCTATAAAGACGCGGTGGAGAAATATGGCGCTGATAAGTTTGACCTGCGCACTGATGAAGATAAAGAAAAGGGTATCCTCGCCTATGCATGGGTGGTGAACTTCCCGTTCTTTGAAAAAACAGAGGAGGGCGGCTGGACATTCACCCACAATCCGTTCTCAATGCCGATACCGGAGCATCTTGACTGGCTGATGAAAGGCGAACGCATCGGCGAAATACTCACGACGCAATACGACCTCGTCTGCAACGGTTATGAGTCGGCCGGTGGCTCTATTCGCGCGCACAAGCCGGAAATACTTGAAGCGGTCTACAAGGTCATGGGTTTCAGTGCTGAAGAGCTAAAAGAGCGCGTCGGGCATATGCTCAAGGCATTTCGCTATGGCACGCCCCCGCACGGCGGCATCGCGCTCGGCATTGAACGCAATATTATGAATCTCACCGGCGAGACGATGTTGCGCGAGGTACAGGCATTCCCGATGACGCGCGGCGGCCAGACGGCAGTTATGAAAGCTCCTAAGGCCCTGACCGACAAACAGCTCAAAGAGCTTGGTCTCAAAATTGATAAGAAATAATCTGATGAAACTCTCGTTCAAAAAAGGGAACATTGAGAACGCGCCGAAGGGGTACGTGCGCATCGCGTTTACCGATAAAACAAAAGAGGCGAGACGTTTTACGAGAGAGAAGGGAATAGAGACTCTGGAATTGGGGGTAGGGAAGCCCGGGGAGATGAGCGCGCGAAAGTTTATCATCCTGTGTCGCTCTGTCGTGCAGGCGGCCAAGGCGAACAAGTGTAAAAAAATTGCCGTACAGCTTGATATGTTTCAGAAGTTTTATAATCCACAGCTCGCGGCGGAGAACTTTGAAATGGCGAACTTTGAATTCAACGCTCTTAAAACGAGGCCGAAAGAGGGCTGGGATACTGTTGAAGAAATATTCCTCTACGGGAAGTCTTCGCCTATGATTGAGAGGGCGGTAAAGAAGGGACAGGAGATTGGGAGAGCGGTAAACGCGTGCCGTACCCTCGCGAACACGCCCGGAGGCGATATGACACCGACATTGCTCGCTAAGGCGGCAAAAGACGCGGTAAAAGGTCTGCCTGTTAGCGTGAGGACGATTGGAGCAAAGGAGATGAAAAAACTCGGCATGGGCGAGGGGCTCAACCGAAGCGCCGACATTCACGATAATGGAATATAAGGGAGCGTCCGGGAGGCCGATTGTGCTGGTGGGCAAGGGGGTCACCTTTGACAGCGGCGGACTGAACTTGAAGCCTTCAAACAGCATTTATGAAATGCATATGGATATGTCGGGCGCGGCCTCCGTCATCTACGCGGTCGCGCTCGCCGCGCGTCTGAAGCTGAAGAAACATGTCATCGGTCTCGTACCGGCAGTAGAGAACATGCCGGGCAATAGCGCGTACCGTCCGGGCGACGTGTTGAAGTCGCTCTCGGGGAAGACAATTGAGGTATTGGATACCGACGCCGAGGGCAGGCTCATCCTCGCCGATGCGCTCACCTATGCGAAACGCCTCAAGCCCTCTGTTGTTATTGATGTCGCCACGCTGACCGGCGCCGCTGTTTCTGCGCTCGGTCTCTATGCGAGCGCGCTCCTCACGCGCGACGATGCGCTCGCCGAGAGGCTCTCGCGCGATGGAGAGACGTCGGGCGACTATATCTGGCGACTTCCGCTCTGGGACGAATACGAGGAGCGGGTGAAAGGAGAATTCGCTGATATTAAGAATGTCCCCGGCGGCTCCACCAGCCGCTACGGAGGCGCGATAGACGGCGGGATGTTCCTCTGGCAATTCGCCAAAGAATTAGAGTGCCCATGGGCGCATCTGGACATAGCTCCAAGGATGACGGCCGCACCCGGCGACGAGCTCGCGAAGGGCGCGGCCGGGACTCCCGTGCGGCTCCTTCTGCGTTTTATAGAACAATCGTAGGAACCATGTCATTTTCTATAAAAACAGATTCGTATGAGGGACCGTTTGAGGTACTGCTTGACCTTATTGAAGCACGCAAGCTCCTGGTCAACGACCTCACGCTCGCGAACATCACCGAAGATTTTATCGCGCACGTGCGCGCGCAGGAGGCGTTCCCGGTAGAGGAGACGGCCAGTTTCATCCAGATAGCGGCGACGCTCCTCCTCATCAAGTCTCGCTCGCTCATCCCCGACCTCGCACTTACCGACGAGGAGAACGCCGACGTTGACGACTTGAAGCGCCGGCTTGCGGCGTATGAGAAGGGGCGCGCCGCCGCCCGTGAGCTCTCGCGCATCTACGGCAGGGTGGTCTTCGCCCCTTCGCGCGACCTCTCGGCACGCGCGCTCGCCGAGGCGCTCGTGCGCGTGCTCGCCGCGCGCGAAGCGGTCCAAGAACTGCCCGAAACCCGCGTGAAGCCGCTCGTCACCATTGAAGAAATGATGGACCGTCTCGCGAGGCGCGTACAGAGCGCTCTCACGCTCTCGTTCAACGAATTCTCCAAAGGGACGAAAGAACGGATAGAAGTTATCGTCTCCTTCCTCGCACTCCTGGAACTCGTGAAGCAGGACGCCATCGCCGCTGAACAGCACACCGCGTATGGCGACATCCGCCTCTCCCACACCGCCCCCTCCGCCATCCCGCACTATGGCTAAAGACTGGTGGGAGAAGGGGAGGGGATTTGACCTCTGGTCTATACCTCATTTTCTCTTCGGGGTCCTTATGGGGATGTTCCCGGCGCTCACCGGCATATCGTTTCTCACCGCGCTTGCACTCACGTTTGCCCTCGCAATGCTGTGGGAACTCTATGAAAAACTCATCGGCATACGCGAGACCGTCCCGAATATCCTGCTTGACGTCGTGTTGTCTATCGCGGCATGCGTTCTCACCTCGTATGCGCTTCTTGCCTATCCGCTCCACCCCGACGACCTTCTCGTCGTCGCGGTCGCAGTATTAGCGCTCTACACCTTCACCAACCTCTCCGGCTGGTTCGCCTACCGCCGTCGCAACCGCGACTTCACCCGCTAAATAACATCCACAACAGGAGGCGTTGCTGGGGGGTAAGGGAACATTCGCACTCGACAGTGTGATGAAGCATCAGCTACAATAGGGAGAATGCTTACACCCCCCGCCGCGCTTGAAGCGCTTCTCTTCGCTTCTGGAGAACCGCTTGATAAGAAACAGCTCGCGAAGCTCTTGGGCATTACGCATGCCGAACTTACTGTCGCTCTGAAAGCGCTCGCACAACAACTTGGCGGGCACGGCATATCTATTATAGAAACAGATGGGGAAATAGAGATGCGCACCGCCCCCGAAGCGTCCGCTCTCGTGAAGAAACTTCGCGAAAGCGAGCTCTCGCGCGACTTGGGGAAGGCGAGTATGGAGACGCTTGCCGTCGTCGCGTACCACGAGGGGGCGACGCGCGGAGAGATAGACTGGGTCCGCGGCGTTAATTCTTCAACCTCGCTCCGTACGCTCCTCATGCGCGGATTGATTGAGGGGAGAGAAGACGAGCGGGACAAGCGGCGCGTGCGCTACGCTCTCACAACCGAAGCGCTCGCGCATCTCGGTATCTGCAGTGCAAACGAGCTTCCGCGCTTTACAGAACTGCGGGCAGGCGCGCACGCGGTGGTAGAAGCAGAAAAGGGAGTTGTTGAAGAAACCGTATGAATA
>Ga0075904_110_pt1 | contig 9030 bp, 9 predicted proteins | sample RifGroA1_FD_68323 | JGI IMG/M metagenome (GOLD analysis project Ga0075904, IMG submission 68323) | Parcubacteria bacterium GW2011_GWA1_54_9
CTTCAGACTTTTCTGCCATATCCGCTTATTCTAGCGTTTACACCGCAAAAAGCGAACGGCCGCAGGTATCTGCGGCCATCTCGGGTTTCTGGTCAGCACGCCCGCATGAACGGAGCACCGCGAAAGTACTGTTGCCGGCGTTTCTTTTCTGCGTGCCTGGCGATGCGTTGCCGCAATATCCTTCTTGCGTAGCGGATAACGCACTCGGGGATCTTGTTCAGGTTCATGATGATTGTGCGCACTCCTTTTTGCGCACGAACGTAGATCTCCTTGATTGTGCAACGACATCTCGCCGCGGCTGCTTCCACGATTGCAACGCGACTTTCTTTTCGGCTCCTCCGAGACATTAATCCCTCCAATACGTGATTACGACCGACAATAGGTACGGTCTGCGAAGGAATGTAGCGCGTCTAGTGACGCTCTGCAACTCACATCTTCTCCGGAGTGGGGATACCGAGGAGGGTGAGGCCGTTCGTCATCGTCTGCACGAACGCGCGCGCGAGGGGGAGCTTATGCGCTTCGTGCTCGCCGCCGATGATACGTTCCTGCGCATAAAACGAGTTCCACTCGCCCGCGAGTTCGGTTAGATAGTTCACGAGGAGGTTCGGCGCGAGCTCGCGCGCGGCGCGCGCAGCCACTTCAGGGAAGTGCATAATGATTCGCTCCAAGACATACGGATTCTCCTGCACTTCCGCATCTGATACGTCAGCACGAGCCTGCTGGCTCGCCTTCTCGAGCACCGAGCGCGCGCGTACGAGTGCGTACTGCAAGTACGGCCCCGAATCGCCTTCAAGCGAGAGAGACTTCTCCTCGTCAAAAATAATGTCCGAGCCCGGCGCTTGGCGCAGAATCATATACTTTATCGCCCCCACGGCGACTTGTTCGGCAACGAGCGTGTCCGCATTTTTCTCGCTCGCCTTGGCAACTACGCCGCGAATAAATTCGTCTGCCGTAATCACGTTCCCTTCACGCGAAGACATCTTGCCCGTCGCGAGCTTCAAAAAGCCGGTCGCTACATGCTCCATCTTCTCTGCGAGTCTTGGTGCGACTTCTCCAAGTGCGGCCAGAATAGTCTTAAAACGACCTGTTTGTTCATTCCCCGTCACAATTATCACTCTGTCCGACGGCCATCGCTCCTCTTTAAGAAATGCGAGCCCGATATCCTTCGCCTCGTAGGTCGGCGTGTCGTGCGAGGTGATAAACACCATCGTGTGCACCCCCTTTGTCTCGCCGTTATAGATAATGGCGCCATCACTCTTCTCAAATATCCCCTTTGCGAGCCCGTCGTGTACCGCGCGCAGGCCAGTCTCGGTCGTATCACTGTCAAAGAATTCAAAATCAAAATGCGTGCCGAGCATTTTCCAGATGCGACGAAATTCTTCCATAGACACGTCGCGTCCCTTCTTCCACAGACCCATCAACTCTGTATCCGTGCCAGCATATATCGCCTGATTGAGCGCGTCTATTTCTTCTTTCGCCTTCGGGTCACTCTCGTACGCATTTGAACCCTCGGTATACGCTTCGCCAATCTCCTGTGCGGTCGTTGGGCTCGTGACACCCTTTTTACGCAGTCCCCAGAGCGCCTTCGCGACATTCGGGCCGATGTCCCCGCCGAAGGTATCGCGCGCGAGCGTCGCGCCGGAGTTCTCAATCAGCCGCGACACCGCTTCGCCGACGACCGTGCCGACTAAGTGACCGATATGCATCTCCTTAAACGCATTCGGGTTGGAATATTCAACGATGACTCTGGGTGCTGAAATCTGGAGTCTGGAGTCTGGAGTGCCCCACTCTGCTCCTTGCGCATCAGCGAGAGCAGACGTCACGGCTTCGCGCGCGAGAGTGATGTTCACGAAGCCCGGGCCGGCCACCGTGACGTTGGCTGTTGACTCGCCAAGCGCATACTCAATGCGGCCCGCGAGCTCGCTTGCGAGCTCAAGGGGCTCCCGCCCGAGCTGTTTTGCCGCCGCGAGCGCGGCATTCGTCGCGTAGTCGCCGTGGGCCATATCGGCCGGCTGTTCAACAGCGAACGAAACACCGGGCGCGCCGACCTTTGCAAGCGCTTCTTGAACCACCTTTCGTATCTTCTCTTCCATGTATTTGTGAGTATATCAGAAGGATGCGATGATTCACGTCCGCGGCAAAAGGTATGATATATCATACCTTTTGCCGCGTGCTTATCCTGCCAGTCCCATGAGCTTGTCCAGTTGCTGCCAGCGCTTCCCCGCACGCGGCGGCATACCGAGATGGATGACTCTAATGAATGCATCTAGGAACGACTCGTGCTTGAAATGCCTAGTGTGTTTCCGCGCATACCGAATAATCTTTTCATATCGCCCATCCTTCGTCTCACGCCACAATCGGACCACCGTTTGCCGCGTCACGCCAAGCGTCTCTTCGATCTGCTCAAACGTATAGCCCCGAACGAGCAGAACCACCACCGCGAGCCGTTTCGCCAACATGACCCGCTCGGTTTGTGAAAGCAGCTCTTGCGCGAGTATGCGGGCATCTTGTTTGGTGCGCGCGAGCGAGAGAAAGGTCAGAAATTGATCCGCCAGTTCGCTCGCGACATCTTTCTTAATCTTTTTCCGCGAGATATGTGTCATACTATCGGATGAAAATGTATGATATATCATACCATTATCTACCCACCTTTCTGTAATTCGGCAGCGCCGCTATTTGAATAACTCAGGGATAGGGTGCGCGAGGGCGAGCTTCTTTATTTCCTGCTTCGCACGCTTCACGCTTGCGTCGTTACGCTTCGTGAGCACTTCAATCATTATTCCTGCGACCTGTTTGCATTCTTTTTCTTTGAATCCGCGTGTGGTCAAGGCCGGCGTGCCGAAGCGAATGCCGGACGGGTCCATCGGCTTCCTCGTGTCGTCGGCGATCGCGTTTTTATTCAGCGTGATGCCGGCACGGTCCAAGAGTTTCTCCGCCTCGCCGCCCGAGATGCCAAACGATGTCCACACATCAAGCAAAATGAGGTGGTTGTCAGAGCCGCCCGTGAGCATACGCGCGCCCTGTTTCTTAAAAACTTTCTCCATCGCTTTTGTATTCTTGATGATCTGCTTCGCATATTTCTTAAACGATGGGCGGAGCGCCTCGGCAAAGGAGACCGCCTTGGCGGCAATCTGATGCATATGCGGGCCGCCCTGGAAGCCGGGAAACACCGCCTTGTCTATCTTCTTCGCTATTTCTTCATCCTTGCGCACGAGTATCATCCCGCCGCGCGGGCCGCGAAGCGTCTTATGCGTGGTGGTGGTCATCACGTCAAAACCGTAGTCAAAAGGATTCTTCGCGGCCTTGCCCGCGATGAGGCCGGCGATATGCGCGATGTCCATTACCGAGACGGCGCCTACCTCGTGCGCAATACTCACAAATTTTTTGTAATTCAGTTCGCGCGGGTACGCCGAGAATCCTGCGAGAATAATCTTCGGCTTTATCTTTTTGGCGGTGCGCCGCATCTCATCATAATCAATTTCGCCGGTCTCCACGTCCTTCATCTTGTATCGCACAAAATTGAAAATCTTGGTGATATAGGTTACGGGGTGGCCGTGAGTGAGATGCCCGCCATGCGAGAGGTCCATGCCGAGCACAGTGTCTCCCGGCTGGAGAAGTGCGAAGTACATCGCGATGTTCGCGTTCGCGCCGCCAAGCGGCTGTACGTTCGCATACTTCGCTCCAAACAACTTCTTCGCTCGTTCAATGGCGAGCGTCTCTACCTTATCGGTGAATTCCTGCCCGCCGTAATAACGCTTCCCCGGATATCCTTCTGAATATTTATTCGTGAGCGAGGACGCCATCGCCTCCTTCACCGCTCGCGAGACATAGTTCTCTGACGGTATCAGTTCCAACCCTTCCGCCTGCCGCTTCTCCTCCCCCACGAGCGCGACGCAGATTTCTCTGTCCTCCTTTTTGATATGCGGATAGAGGTTCATACCCCCATATTAGCCTTTAACGAGACTGCCTACAATCTTGTGTACTTCATTATGTATGTCCTCGACAGACCGCATACCAAACTGGTTAGCGCAGTCAATAACCTTCCAATTTTTCTGCTGTGTCGCAAGCCAGTTAGCAGTCTCATGACTCCGCTCGAGATAAGTTCTGTCTTCTTCTACAGTATCTTTAACCCCCTCGCTAAGAAGCCTATTTTTTGTAGCGCGTTTTTCGAGCAGAAGTTTCAGACTTATTTCAACTGGTACGCGTAAATAAATAATGAGATCGGGTCGCGGAATATGCAGTACTTCGTGCTCCACTCTGTCGAGCCATCCGAGAAATGAAACACGTTCATATTCAGCGGGAATTTTTCCGCCTTGATGAATTTGGTTTGAGCTTGAGAAACGATCCGCGATAACAATCTTCCCCATTGCGAGCGCATCACGAATAGTTTTAGACGATTCAAACCGATCGAGTGCATAGAGTATCGAAGCAATTTTTGGATCCATGTGAAGGAAATCCCCGTGAGTACCCGCGAGACATTCTCCCAAGAGAGCTCCGAAGAGATTACGATCATACCCCGGGAAATCCATTATTGTGGACGCGATGCTCTCCTCTGAAAGTCGTCTCGTCAATAGCTTCGATTGCGTCGCCTTGCCGGATCCATCGTTACCGTCTAGCACGATGAATTTCCCTTTTTTCATAAGTGGTAGTATAGGCTATACATGCGACAATACAATGACATTTTGAAACGAATCATGGATGAGGGAGTCGACCGGAAAGGTAGAAACGGTAGTACGCGTGCCCTATTTGCCCTTCAGATGCGGTTCAATTTAAAAGATGGTTTCCCAGCCGTCACAACTAAAAAACTTGCCTTCAAGGCAGTCAAAAGCGAACTCTTGTGGTTTATCGAGGGCAGTTCCGATGACAATCGACTCAAGGAGCTGAACGGTTCAGAGCGGACTATTTGGACTGATAACGCCGAGGCAGACTATTGGGTGTCAAAAGCGAAATTTCCGGGCGATCTTGGCCGTGTCTACGGCGTACAATGGCGACACTGGCGCACTCCGCAAAACACTGAGATTGATCAGCTCGGGACCATTGTCGAACGAATAAGAACAAATCCGACCGATAGGCGCCTCGTCGTCTCGGCGTGGAATCCCGGCGAACTTGACCAGATGGCGCTACCGCCTTGTCATATGCTCTTCCAGTTTTTCCCGAATACAAGAGATAAGACACTTTCTCTTCACATGGTGCAACGCAGTTGTGATATGTTCCTCGGTGTTCCGTTTAACATTGCTTCGTACGCCCTTCTTCTTTCTATAGTGGCACAAGTGACGGAATACACTCCTCATGAATGCATACTCACATTGAACGATGCACATATTTATCACGACCACTTTGATGCTGTCGCCGAACAGTTGTCCCGAGAACCTTTCCCTCTGTCAACTCTCTGGCTTAATCCTGAAGTGAAAGGCATAAATAACTTCAAAATGGACGATATTCGACTCGAGAATTATCAGTCCCATCCGGCTATAAAGGCAAAGATGCTTGTGTAAAGATTCTCTAGTACACTACCCACTACTGTATGGCACTTTCAGACAAAAAAATACTCGAACATAAAAAGGCTGGAACGATTGTTATCGAACCATTTACCCGTAAGAATCTCGCGACCTCAAGCTACGACGTCACGCTCGGCGAGTGGTTTTTTCGGGAACAGCAACCTAAATACAACCATAGTTTATACAACATCTGGAGCAAGGAACACACGGAACATGTGTGGGGTGCAAATAAAGTTGAGCGCGCAGTCATTGCAAAAGAGGTATTCAAAAAGTACAAGTTCGAATGGGACGGGATCAGCCCAAACGATAAAGTCATTATGCTCCGCCCGGGCGAGACAATCCTCGCGCACACGAATGAGTTCATCGGCGGCCGCGACATTGTAACGACGATGATGAAGGCACGTTCCTCTATGGGTCGTAATTTCATCGAAGTATGCAAATGTGCCGGATGGGGTGATGTGGGATACGTTAATCGGTGGACGATGGAGATAACGAACAATTCAAAAAACTATCTGATTCCGTTAGTGGTTGGACGGCGTATTGCACAGATTATCTTTTTCGAGACCGGTTCTATTTTAAAAAATGATTACACGAACGCTGGTAAATACCAGGCCTCACGTGATATCCAACAACTGAAAAAATCATGGGGGCCGACAGCGATGCTTCCGAAATTATGGGCCGACAGCGATATCAAGAAGAAAAAGAAATCATGACTGTCGGTATGTTCATCAGTCTTATCGCCGCCATCGGGAAGAATCGGGAGCTCGGGAAGGGCGGGAAGCTCCTGTGGCATATCCCCGAGGATATGCGGCGATTTAAGGCGCTTACGACCGGACATCCGGTCATTATGGGGCGCAAGACGTGGGAGTCGCTGTCCGAGAAATATCGCCCGCTCCCGGGGCGCACCAATATCGTCGTAACACGGCAGAGCGACTATGAAGCGCCCGGCGCCACCGTGACCGATTCGTTTGAGAACGCGCGCGCCGTTGCGGCGCGCGCGGACGGCGCTAATGAAATTTTTGTTATCGGCGGCGGCGAGCTCTACGCCGCCGCCCTGCCTCACGCGGCGCGCCTCTATCTCATGCTCGTTGACGCCACTGCCGAGGCCGACACTTTCTTTCCCGTGTATGAAAATGATTTTGTGACTGTAAAAGACGAGGGCGGCTCGGGCGAGCCGCCGCATCGTTTTAAAATACTTGAACGGAAATAGGATTATTTCACGTCAACCCACGCATAATTTTCTGCTGAAAATTTGCGCGGGCCGCCTCGGCTCGTCAGCCTCAGGCTCGTGGAAGTTTCTTACTTCACTTCCACGCCCATGCTCCGCGCTGTGCCCGCGATGATGCGGCCGGCGGCCTCGGGGTCGTTCGCATTCAAGTCCGGCATCTTCTCCTCCACAATCGTCGCTATCTGCGCCTTCGTAATCGTCCCGACCTTCTCCTCCTTCGCCTTGCCCGAGCCCTTCTCCAGACCGAGCGCCTTCAAGATGAGACGCGAGGCTGGCGGATTCTTCATGATGAAGGTAAAGGAGCGGTCATCGTAGACCGAGAGCTCTATCGGGATAATCTTCCCCCGCTTGTCCTTGGTCGCTTCGTTAAACTGGGTCACGAACTGGCCGATGTTGACGCCCGCTGGCCCAAGCGCCGTGCCGACCGGAGGCGCGGGCGTCGCCTGCCCTCCTGGAATTTGCAGCTTGATTTTCTTGACCACGGTTGCCATAAGTTCCTAAAAGTTACCCTATTTTAATAATTTTGTAAATCAGAAGTACGAATATCGAAATTCGAAACAATATCTAAATTCTAATTTTCTAATTTTGAATTTGTTTCGTGCTTCGTGCTTCGGATTTGTTGCTTAACTGGATTTTCTACAATTTCCTAATTTGGAGAAAATCCAGTTCCACCGGCGTCTCGCGACCAAACATTGACACCATCACCTTCACCTTGCCGCGGTCTTCGTCTATCTCGCCCACCTTGCCCTCCAAGTCCTTGAAGGGGCCGTCCGCGATAACGACCTGGTCGTCCTTCACGAGGTCAATGCGGTGCTTCGGCGCCTCCGCCGTCATGCGCTTCATCAGCGTGGCGACCTCGGATTCCTCCATCGGGACGGGCGTATTACCCGAGCCGACAAAGCCCGTCACCCGCGGCGTGTTGCGCACCACGAACCACGAGTCGTCGTCTACAATCATCCGCACGAGGATGTAGCCGGGATAAATTTTTTCCTCTTCCACGACGCGCTTCCCGCCTTTCACGCGAATCTTCTTCTCAGTCGGGACGACGACGTCAAATATCTTCCCTTCCATACCGAGCGACTCTATGCGCTGTTTGAGGTTGCGCTCCACGGCGTTCTCGTAGCCGGCGTAGGTGTGGATGGTGTACCAGCGCGCGTCCTCCTTGCGCGGTACCGTTTCGTCATGAATCGCCTTCGGCACCGATGGCGCGATGTCTGCCATGCCGATCTCCTCCGGCAGGTCCATCTCTCCGCTGTGCGTTTGCTGTTCGTCCATAGGAGGAAATTATCCGCCGATGATGCCTTTCACCGCCGAGCCGAAGAGGTAATCAAAGAGACCGACGAGAAGCGCGATGGCGACCGCGATGCCGATGACGACGAGTGTATGCGCCGTCGCCGTCCGACTGCTCGGCCAGACGATGTGCGTGAACTCTTCACGGACATGTTTCAAATAGGTGAGTGGGTTCATATGTGTGCTGGATTAAAAAAAGCCCCGCGGGCTCTCTATAATGAGAGCGTACTATAGCACCCTGGCCGCGTCAACGGCTAGCGGATTTCGTAGGTGATAGAGACGGACGCGTTGTAGGTGTTCTCGCCGGTAGGCACGTTCGGCGTCTCGGCCTTGGCGATGGCCATGTCGCCGCCCATGCCGTATCCGTACATCGGGTACGGGTACCCGCCGGAGGACTCAGAGAAGTTCACTATCTTCCCGAGACGGACGTCGAGCTGGTCAGCGAGGAGCTCTGCCTGCGCTTTCGCCTTGTTGATAGCGTCGGCGCGCGCGGCAGCGTAGCCGGCGGTGGAGTCATCAAGAGCGAATGCGGGGCCGTTCAGATTTTGCACGCCGAGCTTCCCGAGGCCGCCGAGCATCGCTCCTACTAGGGTGAGGTCGCGCACGGTTACTTGGACTGTTTCAGAGACTTGATAACCGGTTATCTTCGGCGCGCGAACGTAGTCCGGGCAGAGCGCGCCGACAGGACACGGATTCGGATACGAATATTGCGGAGAAATGTTATAGGAGAGCATCTTCACGTCTTTGTCGGCAATGCCCTGTCCTTTCACATACTCTAGGGCGGCATTCGCCTGCTTCGTAGTTGCCTCCTGCGCGTCTGCGACGGTCGCCTTCGTGTTCTCTACGGTGAAGGAGACGCGCGCGACGTCCGGCGGCAGAGTCGCCTGACCGTCGCCTTGCACCGTAATCGTATCGGTCGCCGGTATGCCAGAACGGCTGAAGTTCGTCGCGACGTTGATGGTCTCGGCGAGCAAAAAGAGCGAGAGGATGCAGAGAGCCCCGATGAGCGCGATA
>Ga0075904_115_pt1 | contig 7432 bp, 6 predicted proteins | sample RifGroA1_FD_68323 | JGI IMG/M metagenome (GOLD analysis project Ga0075904, IMG submission 68323) | Parcubacteria bacterium GW2011_GWA1_54_9
CCAGCTCTTTAAATGCGAAATCCTCCATCTCTTCTCTATGTTGAATGCCCTGTCTGAAACAAGGCCACGGGAGAAAGCCCGAATAGTAGGTTGCTTCGCGTTCTGTACCGTCTCCGATATTTTATTCTTGAATAATGAGCGGGACAATCCCGACGGCTTTTCCATTCTCATACACGAAAAAAGAATAGTCCTTCGCCGCATACTTTTCTCCTGCACAGAGATTAAACTCATGCGCGAGCCACGTATGCCATATCCATCCATCACTGGATGCATCCACTATCTCCTGCCAGAGCCCCGATGCGCCGTCCACTTTTGATATATCAATTGCTTGCGGTTCCATGTTGTTTCCGCGAAATCCGCCTAATGAATGCTCCCATACGCTCCGAAGATTTCCCGTCAAAGGAATATTTCTCAAGAAAATGCTCCTGACGAGCCAGAAGTTCATCGCGGTACGTCGAATCCATAAAAATATGCGTGAGGACATCAATGGCCTCCGTAGTCGTGCGAGCAATCGGCGTTGCAGGTTCGTACACCTGCGCATGGTAAGTATCAAAGGATTTCCATGGGCATAGCAAGAGGGGTTTTTTCGCCAGCATCGTTTCATAAATCACTGTCGAATTCCCGCATACGACTGCATCACTCGCGCACAGAAGTGCAAAAACGTCCTCGCTTCCGGCTATCGCGTAATCAACGCTGAACAATTCCTTGAGATACTCCCGTGTCTCATCGACATATTTATAGTTACGGCACTTAAAGAGCGTCTGCATACCTAGAACACTGTTCTGTCCAGCACGAATCGTCGTGAAGAATTCGGCGAGTTGGTAGGAATCCAAATGAGATAGGTTTGGAGCGAGGTATGGCACTGCGACTAGGAGGACCGGCCGATTGGCGTCAAGCCCGAGTTGTTGCAGTAATTGTTTCCCTTTTTCAGATGCGCCGATACGCCACATGAAATGTCGGTCAAAGCGCGGAGAACCCACAGGAATAAGCCGACTGCGCGCGTGGCCTATTCGTTCATGCCATGCATTCGTGTCAGCGCCATATGTCGCGAGATAGTCGGTCTCGAGATGTGAAAATACCACGCGCGGGTCTATATAAGCGCCCGCATGCTGTAATTCAAGAGAGGGGATTTTCAGTTGCGCAGCTATGCGAGCCATAATGAAAAAATAGTCCTGTCGAGCACCAACAGAAGCGAGTTGAAGCACCATATTCGGTTTTTCTTCCTTCATAATCCGGTACACCGCATTTATATCAGTTATGACTCTCGGTGCATATTTTATAAGATACTCGCACGCTTCCAGTACTGGACCCCAGTCGAGTTCTTTCCGCAGACTATTCAAATACCCCGCGACCTCTTTTTTAGCGGTTTCCCACTGTTTTACAAACCTCTCCGAGGTCCGCGTTGCGTTATTCCTCTCTGTATCGCGTATCGCATCACTCGGATGCCGAATGCGAATACGGTGAGCGAATAATTGCCGCCATGGTATTTTCTTAAGCTCTCCACTCCCCATAAGCACGAGTTCTGCATCGTCCATCTGTTCAATAACGGGTCCGATATGCGACCAATACTCGCTGGCATATATTTTGAGTTTGCGATGTGACACAAAACTCATGATAAGGTTGTACGCCCGCACGAGTAGCAACTTCCACAAAATCTTAGCGGGCGGACGCTTCTGCCGTGTGATCGATTTACCAAGAATGGTGACTTTAAAACCCGCCATGCGCGCCGCATCTGCGACTGCCAGTCGCTCGAGGTGGACGAGGCAATCGTCGGTTGGTAATTCCTCCATGACAACAGCCGGAATATGGAGCTGCGCATCTGGGTACTTTTTTTTAAGCGCGATATATATTCGCGCATAATAGAAGAGCCGAGTCAGATACTCTGCCATCATAATGGGTTCTACAACTTCACCAATCCGAATACCACCGTGCTCAAAAAATTTCATCGCGGGAAGGCGGTACCACTCCCGTGCAATATCTTGGGCGAGTAGCCACCATGCCTCTTCTCCCGTTTCTGCATCTACAACGTCTCTAAGCGAGATACAAGAAATGTTCTTTTTCTTAAGCTCCTGCTCAACTAAAAAATCGAGGCAGACCACCTTTCCGCCGCGCGCCGCTCGCGCACAAGCCTCTTCAATATGCCATGGTTCATACGCGATAAAGAGTTCGTTGTGGTCGGTCATGGCGAAGGGCACCTGTTCTGTCTGCGCGCAAGCCGCTCAATGAGCTCCACAATGCGCCCCGAAGCTCCGCCGTCGAACAGGTGGAACTGTTTAATCGCTTTATTCGCGCGCTCGGCGAGGCGTGTGCGCAGAGCGGTGTCGCCAGCGAGCGAGCGGAATGCCTCTTCAAGCTCTTCCTGCGTATACGCAGTGAGAAGGCCTCCTGCCTCTGCATATCGCGTGAAGTGATAGCGGATCATGGCCTCTTCTCGGGGCTCGCCGCTATACACAATGGTCGGCTTACCGAACTTGAGCGCTTCGAGAACCGTCGTTGAGTAGTAGGAGGCGACTACATCGGTAGAATCAAACAGTTCTGGAAATGATTCGTACTGGGCAATGGTGTGTGGTACGCGAGCAAATATTCGCTCGATGGTAGAAAGATAAAACCGTTCATGAGCAGAGCCGGGGCGCAACTTGATGACCACGGAACTGCCTGGAACCTTTTCAAGCGCTCGGGCAAGCGCGAGATAATAGTCCTCCAAGTCATACTCGTCTTGAGCGCTTTCAACACCGACGAGGGTCCCTATGCACAACACGGCCATACCTTTCCTCCCTTCCGAGCGGTCCGTCGCGCTCGGGTCGGCTGCCCTTTGATAACTGTCAAAGCGAGGTGAACCGACAATAGGGATTCTTTCGCGGGGATATCCAACTGCAACAAATTCTTCTTGAATCACCGGCCCGTACACCGCGATATATTCTGCGCTATGCCGTTTACTGTACGAGCCGGGACCGAGATTCTCCAGTCCGTGTTGGAGTTCTAACGAAGGAATGCCGCGGGCGCGAGCAACTTGAGCCAAGATATCAAAGTGGGTCTGTAAGCTCACACTCGCGCGCAAGAACACGACATCGGGCGCGAGCCTGGTGAGCATCGCGTACGCGCCGTCAATATCACGGAGCGTCTGCGGTATAACGTTCGCACATAACCCATCAAGCGCTTCTACCATGAGCGGACGTAGCGCGAATCCGCTGTAAGAGTACTCGGGGAGCCCATGCGCACGGAGTTCGTGCCATCGCTCTTTGAACATGCGCTCGGCTTCGGCACGAACCCTTTTTCTGTTACGGACAGAGAATGAGGAGAAGTTGTAAAGGCGAACTCGATATCGCCACAGATTCTTCACCCCCGCCTTGAATGTCTCTGTGCGGTCAAAGAGCATAAGCTCTCCGCGCGGCAACTGTGACAGAATCGGTTCAATATTTCTCCAATAATCAGACGCCAGGATGCGCGGGGTCCCGCGCGGCCGAAGGAGGGTGATGCTCGCGTTGTAGATATCCATCCCTAATTCCAATAGTGCCCGCTTAAGCGCGAACACGAGCCTGCCCAGGCGCAGACGCTTCACGGACACTGTTGCGTGCGGTATGACTACCGGTATGACTACCTCAATGCCTCGTTGCGCTCCTATAAGGCGCGCGCAGGAGACCACCGCAACGAGCAGTTCGCGCAGGAGAGGCTGTTGGCGCACTGAAGAAATTTTTTGTACGGGAACCGCTTGCAGCGAATGTGAAGAGGGGAACACTACCAGCCGGCGCGCTGCAGGATGCCGGACCAATAGATTCTCCAGTATAGTCCCGTAATATAAGAGCCGTAAGAAATAATCCTGGATGTTTAGGAAAAACATCTGTGTGAGCGAGACGCCGCGGTACTGGAACCACTTCCACTGCGGGCTATCAAATGTTTTTACCGTCCACTCTTCTGCCAACCGAAACCGACTGGTGTCGCGGGGACGATACTCGCGGAGAGAACGGAATGGAAGACCTTTTTCTGCGAGCGCGTATTCTATCTTCAGTCCCGAAGGGACAATGAGATACCCTCCCTCCCGCACCTGCGGATGCTCGTCGAGAAAACGGATGCACGCATCTATGTGCGCGAGTTCATACAGAAAAAATATGCTCTCTTCGTTATGCTTTTCTGGCATGAATGACGCTTACGTGAGATAACACCGTGAGCGGATTCGAGGTTTCTAGCGCATCGGCGCGCGTCCGACGGTGCTCTTCAAGAATGCGCGCAATACCTGGTCAATCCATAACACAACCACCATGAGCGGGTAGGACGCGGGAAAGAATTTCTTAAGATATATTTTCAGACCGTCGTAATATTGGCGGTCGAACTTCTTGATGCTCATTTTGCCAAATGATGCGGTTTTGATGTGCGTGGCTTTCGCATCCGGAACCAGAAATATCTTGTAGCCGCGGTCGTAGATGCGGCGGCAGAGGTCAACATCTATGAACATACGAAACCGCGGGTCCATAATCTCTGAACCGAGTGCTTCGCGCCGCAACATAAGGCATGCGACCGGAGCCATTTCAATTTCAAAAACACGGGTCGTATCGAGGTCCGTGAGATGATACGAGTTATAGTGGCGCAACCCTAAGAAATATTTGTCTATAAACCGTCCGGGCACCGTGGTATAGAAGCACACCATCGGCGTCATATGGCGGCGATAATAATTCTGTATGTTGCCGCTTGGGTAGTGGAGATTCCCGGTAGCCGCGCCGGCCTCGGGGTGCGTCTCCATAAACGTCAGCAGGGCCCGGAGAGTTCCCGGCCAAATCTTCGCGTCGGTGTCCAAGGTCATCAGGTATGTGCCGCGCATGCGGTCAAGAGCGACATTCAGCGCGGAAAAGCCGACGTTTTTTTCGTTCTGGACGAATAGAAAACGCGGGTCTTTTTTATATTTTTCATCCACCAGCGCGAATCCCCCGTCGGTGGAGGCGTCGTCCAGCACCATGCAATCCCATACGACATCGCCTCCGTAGGAAACTACGGATTCAAGAGCGCCGTTTATGAGGTCGGAAGAATTGTAATTTGAAACAACAATGGAAACCTCGGGAACATCGCTCATCGTTTTCATGGATAAGAAATACTACCATGCGTATTTGATTCTTGGAACAGAGCGGAGTACTATGACCCGAATAAACAGCTATGGCGACAAGGATAAATGGGCTTAAGTCCTCAATAGTACAAGCTTCTTTCCTGTCGGGTGAAGGTCACATCCCGAGCGCTCTTTCAATACTGGACATTCTTATCGTCCTCTATGACCGGGTCTTAAAGTTTGACCCGAAAAAACCGTTTGGCCCGAAGAGGGATCGATTCGTATTAAGTAAGGGCCACGGGTGTCTCGGGCTGTATGCAATCTTGGCGGATAAGGGGTTCTTCGCGAAGAAACACCTGCGATCGTTTGGCCAATTCACAAGCATACTGGGCGGTCATCCTGATTCGCTGAAGATACCTGGGGTTGAAGTTTCAACCGGCTCGCTCGGCCATGGTTTCCCCCAGGCAGTCGGCATGGCTATGGGAATGAAGATAGCCAAGAATAAGGCGCGAGTGTACACGCTCATCGGAGATGGGGAGAGCAATGAGGGCACCGCGTGGGAATCGGCCCTTCTCGCCGGCCATTACAAGCTCGACAATTTGGTATGCATCGTTGACCATAATCATTCAAACGACAGGGCGATATCTATGGGCGACGTGGCATCAAAATTTAAAGCGTTCGGTTGGACTGCGGTTACGATTGATGGCCATAGTCAGAAAGAAATATATCGCGCTCTGAAGACTCCCCACCCGATGAAACCTCTGGTCATTGTTGCTGAAACCATCAAAGGGTGTGGGAGTACGATGATGACGAATAACCCGGCGTGGCACCACAAAAGCCCGACGAAAGAAGAATATGAGGCAATAATAAAAGAGTGGCGCTAGAATCTACCGCAAAAACATGAGAAAACAATTTGTAAAAACAGTAGAAGATATACTTAACCGGGACAAACGCGCGGTACTGCTTCTTGGTGACATAGGGGTGTTCGGATTTCGAAATTCCTTTTCTGCTCACCCGAACCGCGTCTATAACATAGGCATATTGGAACAGTCCACCATAAGTCTCGCCGCCGGCCTTGCCAAAACCGGTTTCATCCCCGTGGTTCACACGATTGCGCCATTTATCGTTGAGCGAGCATTGGAGCAGTTGAAGGTTGACTTCGCTTTCCAAAAATTAGGAGGCAACTTCGTGAGCGTCGGCTCCTCATATGATTATGCTGCTCTCGGCGCCACGCATCACTGCCCGGCAGATGTCGGCACGCTGAAGCAAGTTCCCGGCATGGAGATTGTTACCCCTGGGACCGCAGAAGAATTCGACGCCCTATTCAGGCAGTCCTACGACAATGGCCATCCGACCTACTTCCGCTTAAGCGAACGCGGGAATGGCGAGAGCCAGAAAGTGAAGTTCGGAAAGGCCGTCGTCATAAAAAAAGGAAAGCGGGCAACGGTCATCGCAGTCGGGCCGATGTTGAAAAACGTGTTGGGGGCCGCAGAGAAGGAGGATGTGACCGTGCTGTACTACACGACGCTGTCCCCGTTTGATTCAAAAACGCTGCGGGACAATACTGCGGGGAATAAAGTGCTCATTTGCGAGCCGTATTACGAAGGCGCCCTGGCGCTGGATGTCGTAAATACGTTCGCGGGTCGGGCTATAGAAATCGCCCACGCGAGTATGCCGAAAGCGTTTCTTTCTAAATACGGCTCTGCGGAAGAGCATGACGAGGAGCTCGGTATGACCGCAAAAGCCATCAGTAAAAAATTGAAGAAGTTGCTTAAATGATATGGCCGCCCTTGCACAATACATCATCTCTGATGCGCAGAATTCCGTCACCGGCATTGACTTTTCGGGGCTGAAGAACAAAAGCATTTTGGTCACGGGGGCTTCAGGGTTGGTCGGCACGTACCTCCTCGCCGGACTGGCGCACGTTCCGCGGAAAAATCGGCCGAAGAAGATGTATGCCGTGTGCCAGAGTCGGCCCGAACCGCACTGGAAAGAAATAGCGGGTATCGTACACGCCACTATTCTGCGAGGAGATTTGTGTGACGACATGTTTGCTAACCGTTTGCCGAAAGCCGACCTGATAATTCATGCCAGCGGATACGCACAGCCGGGCAAGTTTATGGCCGACCCGTTAAAAACCATTGCACTCAACACTGCCGTCACGCTAAAACTCTTGGAGAAACTGAAACCGAAAGGGAAATTTCTTTTTATAAGCTCAAGCGAGGTGTATAGCGGGTTAACTCATCCCCCATTCAAAGAGGACCAGGTCGGCACGACCAACACCGACCATCCGCGCTCATGTTACATAGAGGGAAAGCGCTGCGGCGAGGCCATCGTCTATGCCGCGCGAAGTAAAGGCGTTGACGCGAAGTCCGCACGGCTCTCGCTCGCCTACGGCCC
>Ga0075904_128_pt1 | contig 7327 bp, 10 predicted proteins | sample RifGroA1_FD_68323 | JGI IMG/M metagenome (GOLD analysis project Ga0075904, IMG submission 68323) | Parcubacteria bacterium GW2011_GWA1_54_9
AGTGATGACGATGAGCGCAACATAGACCTTGTTCGGGTGCCGGACGCCTGGCCGCTGAGAACTCGTCTCCGTCGCCATCCCGAAGTGCGTGTTCGCTTGCACAGACGGAGGCAACAGCATGGGCGTTCTTAGAACGCCGTTTGGGTATTGGAGCGACGACGGCCAAGACCTGGTTGACGACTTTCTTGAGAAGCGTTATCCTAAGGCGCGTGCCACTGGGTTCGACTTCAAATTCAAAAACATGACTCGGGAACAGAAAAGGCTTCTACTTGGAGCGTATCGTGCCGCTCTCAAGGACAAGAAGTTCCGCAATAAGTTCAACGTCATCCATCTCGAAACTACGGGAAAGACAGCATCGGCGAACGAGTTCAAACACCATGTAGCCACTGGGCTCGGTTTGACGCACACTGGATTATTCGGTAGACCTAAGTTGCCCGCTCGTCGCCGCCCCGGCCTCGATGTCCGTGTTCGACCACACAGACGGAGGGCGTAGATGGCTCATCCGCCGTTGGCGCGCCCCGTGCCACTCGGCACTCATCGTCGAGAAATGACCGAGAGAGTCAAAACGTATCCGCACGAACTGCTGGTCAGCGAAATGAAACGTGTGCGGTTTGAACTGGCGCGAGGGAACTTGGAAAACGTTGACCCAGATTACTACGAGGCGCTTAGGGAAGAAGTCACTGCCCGTGTAATCTCCCGCGTAGCGGACCGCTCTTTACGTCGCTCAGCAGCAGAAGTCCACGTCTCACCATACACTCGACGCCGCAACTACATCGAAGACCGCTACGGGCATCGCGTGTATGTGGGAAGCGAAAAATGGCCGTCGCAGAACGGCCTGTCGAAGTTGCGGCACCACTACAAACGGGAGCATCCTCGCGCGTTCCGCGCGTCGGTTCGTAAGGGTGCAGAAACTAGAAGTAGGCAGGCGTTTGTTCGAGGACTTCACAAGAACTTCAGCAAAGGACAGTTAAGGAGTCGCCTTGGATGGACAGAAAAGATAGAGAAGGACTATCTACAGGGAAAGTCCGTAGCGAGAGTCGCGTCAAAACCGAGGCGGCGCTGATGGTCGCAATAAAGGCTTGGATGGCACTTCTTCTTTTCGGGGTACTAGGATTTCTGGTAGGTTACTTCGTATTTCCGATGCTTCCGCTGGGGGAGTTTACACTCTCGCCAACCCAAGGCGGAATTTGGGGTCTGGTCCTCGGCGAAATCGTGCTTCTTTCATCTATCATTCGGTGAGCGCCGATGGCTCGCATCTGGATTACGCCTGAGGGCAAGTTCCATTCGACCACGCGAGAGGACACACACCTGACGATGGCAACTACTCTCGTAAAATCCCATGGCCTGAAACCGGGTCGAGACGCTTACGAAGATGTGGATACGTTATTTGCTCACGGCTTTCTGCGTATCTCCGATGCAAATGTGGAGGGGCAATTGGCCGCGATTCAAAAACACAACGACCTATTGAGCGACTTCCTTCAACGCGAACTCACGAGAAGGGGGAAACGTCACACTTCCTATTTCGATTTTTTGAATGCGAAGGGAAGGAAAGAGGGAACGGGTTCTGAGTCTCTTGGCGAAGTTTCGTTTTGGGGACCTAATGATTGGAGCCGCGCTCGTGGACTGGCGATACGTCGCGAGAGCGAGAACATCTTCCGGCTGCGGCGTCCTGTCCCCGATAGCGTGCGCGTGCGTCCATACCAGCGACGGCAAGGTCGCACGAAACCTTTATAAGCGTTTCCTGCGTTCTGCTTGACATGCACAAAGGACTGGTAGTCATCGGAGTCGGTTCTGCGCTGTTCTTCGCGGGCGCTTGGTTCGCCGGATTCGGGGGCAACATGCTTGCACTTGTGTGGGGACCTCTCGCGTTCGTGTCTGGCTACCTAATATCGAAGTGGTACTGATGTCGCTCGACTCAATCTACGTTTTGCTGACCATCCTGGTAGCGGCTGCGATTTTCGGCGCGGTACTGCGCTGGCGGATGGGGAAGAGCCCGCCTGAGTCTGACGAAGCCCTTTAATGCACTGGAATCTTCGTCGCGTTCGCAATGAAAAAGAAGGCGAGCGGCGCTTCCACATCAGAGAGATTTTCTACGACGACGAGAGCCTTCCTTGGAAGGACTGGCTTTCAACACCGCGACTCGTGTATCCGACAGACTTCACGCAGTGACCCACGCAGCCACTTTCTGGCCGACGACCAGCATGACTGAGAAGATGAACGCAAACACAAACCAGTCACGCGGCCCGAGCCCCGAAAGATGGTCGGATGCGTTAATCGCGCCGAACACGAACGTGGCGACGGCGTAAAGAACGAGAGCCACGATGCCAAGCAAGATGGCAAACTTTCCGGCGAAGGTGACGATTCGGTCCAACATGTGAGTGACCAGGCGGCAAGGCTATTTGAACGTTTGCTGCGGCCTATGAGACAACCTTTAAGTAGCGCTGGCGCGTAGAAAGACTTGTGACGACAGACTTGATTGTCGGCCACGGTGAGGTTGGCCGGGCTCTTGAGGAAGTTCTCAAGGAGCGCTACGAGGTTGTGATACACGACCCGCTGAAAGGTCGCCTTGCGCCTGAAAGGAAGTACGACTGGCTGCACATCTGCATTCCTTACACGCCTACGTTCGCCAAGGATGTCGATTTCTACATGAAGCAGTTCAGTCCGAACCACGTTGTCATTCACTCGACGCTTCCCGTAGGCGCGACGCGAGCGCTCACCTATCCGCGACAGACCACGTACTCCCCCGTTCGCGGTGAGCACCCAGAACTCGTTCGCTACCTCCGCGAGTTCCCGAAATGGATTGCGACGACGGACGATTCGAATGAAGTCCTCTCACACTTTCAGGCGTGCGGAATCAGCATGCGCCTCGCCCCGAGCATCGAGGCTCTTGAGTGGTTCAAACTCCTAGAGACTTTCGAGTACGCTTACCGCATCGTCTTGTGGCAAGAAATCGAGCGACAAGCGGACCGGCGTGAGGTTCGCGGTGGGGCCACGAAGAACGAAGTTTTGAGCGCGCTGAAGGAATGGTTCTTCGAGAAGCGCGCGGTGTACGACGGAGAGCGCGGGCTCGTCCCCATCATGTTCGGGGGTATCATCGGAGGCCACTGTCTGATTCCCAACATCGAACTGCTCAAGCCGCTTATGACGCCAGAACTGTATGAGTGGGTCTCGAAGTCGAATCAACTGAGGAAGGAGAAAATGGAATGACCCGAAGAGAGATTCTTCTCTGGCTAGAAATCTTTGACATCGCGTTTCTCGCTTCTGTTGTTCTGATTCTGTGGGCGGTGTTAGGGTGAAGATTTCTCTGCGCGTTCGGTTCGAACTATGGCGGTTGTATCTGGTGTTCTGGCCTTCGCGGCTTGAAATGTGGTTGTTGCTGAGGAGAAACTGGCTGTGAAAATTCTCGGCATCAACGATTCGTGGTGCGCGTCGGTTTGTCTTCTCGACGATGGCAAACTTCGCTTCGTCATCCAAGAAGAACGCATGACCAACTACAAGAACGAGGCGGGCTTCCCAATCAACGCGCTGAAGCGCGTGCTGCAACTGGCGGTCGATGCAATGATGCGTGTGCCCTACGACGTTGTAGATGCGCACATCATCAACAACGTTGCTTGGCTGCTCCATCAGTCACGCGGTCAGGCGGATGTGCCGCAAATACTCCCCATTCTCCCTGGTCTGGTGGAAATGGCTATCGGCATTTACGATGCCGTCGGAGCCGCCGACAACCACCGGGCAGGCGTTCGATACCGGGCTGCGCTTATCTTCGAGGCTGCCGGTTGGCTGGAGGGAGCTCGCACCCTCATCCAGCAATCGGTGGAATTGTGGCGTGCGCTTGTCGCTCGCGAAGGCGGCGATCGTTTCGCCAGTAATCTCGCCGGCGCCGAAGAGGTATTTCGCCGACTTGGCGCATAGTTTTCCGAAACCGGTAAAGCGCCCGAACTGCAGATGCAGTCCGGGCGCTATTTTTTTACAAAGAGATTCAACAGATCAAGGCAGGAGGTTTTTGGAGGCGGTGATTTGGCCGCCGGTGTACACGAGGAGAATTTTCTCGCCGCTCTGCCAGACAAGAGTAGGGTTGGGGAAAGCGGCAAGCTCCACAATATTAAGGTGATCTCGCGTATCAATCTCCGATACGACAATTGTATCGCCCCGCGTAAAAATAAGGTAATGCGAGGTGAACCAGGAAAGATTTTTGATGTCCTCGCTGAATCTCGTGAGGAATATTCGTTCGTTCTTTGCGCGCGCAGGTTGTTCCCGGTCGTCTTCAAAATAATACAGCCACAATTCTCTTCCGCTTGACAGCGCGAGCTTTTTCCCATCAGGGCTTAAGGTCATTTCGGAAAAAGGCGTAAAGAATTGTTCGAATGCTTGTGTTTGGCGATTGAGCAGATATAATGTTTGAGCTTCCTGAATAAAGGATTCATTTCTAAGTGTATAGATTGTATATGATGTTCCTGCGCGTACAGGGAACGGTTTTTGGTTAAGCTGCGTAGCTTGGGAAGCGGTGTTTCCCTGCTGCCAGAGGATACCATTTTGGTCGAGCCACACAATGTCGTTTTCACTTTCGAGAAAAGCAGCAGCTTGTTGAGCGCGCGGATCAATAATGTATTTCTCACGCAGTTGTGCGGCGGTTTGCAGCGTTTTTTCAACAGTTGGTTGCGTGAGCAAGCTGCGGTCAATTCGCTGAATAAAGCTTTGCGACACTCCTGCGGATACGATCCGCATAAGGAAAGAATTGGAATCGGAAGCCCAGCGAATTTCTAGAATTTCATCTGTTGCAGAAAGCGATTTATAAAGAGGATATTCAACATTTCTAAGAGAATCCCAGAGTACAAGAGTCCAACTGGTTTGCGCGTCAGCCCGCGGAGACTTTTGTATGATTGCCTCGGTTTTACGAGGTGAAGGCCAAAAGGCCAGAATTTCGTTTTCCAGCACGGTAAACGGAGGATCTACGGGTATTAAGGTAATGTGTTTTGCCTCTGTCACTTGCTTGGCAGAAACGGTTAATAGTTTTTCCCAAGGGTGATAGCCTTCTTTTTGTATTCGAATTTGATAGGTGTCGGGAGGAAAATTCTCCGTGAGGGTAGTACCCAAAATGCGGGCAGTTCGTCCAGTTAGCTGCCCATTTACAAACACCTCCGCGCGTGTTGGCATTACGCTAAAGTAAAACGCGCCCACCTGTGAAAACCACCGTTCTTGCCAATCAAATCGGTAGCCTTGAGAATATAAGATTAAGAGGGGTGCTGCGAGAAGAAAAAGGATCCCCAGCAAGATGAATAACGATGTCCGCGCGCGTTTGCTCATTGTGTCCATTATATGCATTTTTGCTAGTGTGTGCTAGCCGAGGAAAAGAGAGGAGGGATGCGCGCCTTTTGAGAGTTTTATATTTGCTATGTTTATGCAATGCTTTACTATTTCAACGGTCGTCAAGTTATTAAAGCGAATTGAAAACGAGTGAAGCATACTCAGAGAAAAAACTTTTTTCCCAAAAAATCATCGCTGCCGATACTCCTTGTTTCAATAAGACGGACTTCGCGTTCCGTTAGGTTAAAAAATCCTCGAATGGCTTCAATTTCTTTTATGCAAGGGAATGGCTGAATCCACACGCTTTTTTGCAGGTGAACAAAACCAAGCTGTTTGAGCATCCCCCGGAATGCATTGCGTTCAAACCGTCGTAACTCGGAAATATCAAAACAGACGATGCGCCAGAAGCCATCCCACTTTTTCTGTTTTTTTATTGCGAGTTGGGTAATCTGTAAAGCCGCTGCGGCTTCCTTGCCCTTGGATGTTAGCACAATGCGTACTTCGTGCCCTCGTCGTTCCGCCGCGATAAGGCCTCGATGCTTCATGCCGTGGAATGTATTGGAGAACATTCGCTTTGCATATTGTTTCTTCTTCTGAAATGATTTCCAAAGAACGATCCCCGCGTACGGAGAGGTGGCGGCTAAAACAATTACTCCGGATACGAGGAGTACGTTCAGAATATCTTTTACGATTTCCGAGCGCGGTTTTCGAAGAGAGTATTTGTATTTCTGCATATATTTCGCTTTAGTAATTATACGATCGTTTGAATAATAAAGCAATGAGATTGTCTGATAGCACGGCGCGCCAAATGGTGAGGATGAGCTACATGTGGTACGCTCCTTTTTGTGGGAGGGGACTGGGCCTTTTCCTCCTGCCGCATTTGCAAAAAGGCTGGCCTGCGGGTATAATAAGGCATTCCTATGGAGCAATTTGTTATTCAAGGCGGCAAGCCTTTGCGAGGCGCTATAGATGTTCGTGGAGCGAAAAACGCGGCATTCCCGATTTTGGCCGCTACTATTTTAACCGATGAAGATTGTATTGTTGAAAATCTGCCTCTCGTTGAAGACGTATATCGTATGCTAGAAATTCTTGAAGGGATGGGAGCAACCGTGGAATGGCTTGAGGAGCGGACAGTCAAAATAAACACTCGGGCAATCAATCCCGCGAAAATCAAAAAAGACATCGTGGCTCGTTTTCGAGGATCAGTTCTTCTGATGGGGCCTTTGCTCGCCAGGTTTGGAAAAGTAAGCTTGCCTCGGCCCGGCGGCGATATCATCGGCGCGCGGCCGATCGACACCCATCTGGACGCCTTTTCACAGCTCGGCGTAAAGATTCTTGCGTCGAACGGAAAAGTGGTGCTGGAGAAACCGGAGCAATTGACCGGCGATACCGTAATTTTAAATGAGTTTTCCGTGACCGCCACGGAAAACGTGTTGTTGTTCGCGGCCTTATATCCCGGCGTCATCACGGTAAAAACCGCCGATCAGGACTACCCGATTCAGGAATTGATAAAGGCGTTGGAGCGTATGGGGGCGGGCATTTCGTTGTCTGCGTTGCATGTAATTGAAGTGCGCGGAAAACAGCAATTGGGCGGAATGAAGCATAGACTGATGTTTGATCCGATTGAAGCTGGCACTTTTATAGTAATGGCAGCCGCGGCAAAAGGTGAGGTTCTCGTGCAGAATGTGGAAACAAGTTTTCTCGAACTTTTTTTGAAAAAATTGAAAGAATTTGGCGTGCCCATGCAGATTGAAGCGAAGCAGAATGGTTTGGCAAACATAAAAGTGTTGCCATGGAAAAAGCTCAAGATAGACTCTATACAAACATTTATTTATCCTGGCATCCATACTGATCTGCAGAGCCCTTTGGGGGTGCTGGCAACACAGGCGGCCGGGTCGACATTGCTTCATGATCCATTGTATCCCGGCCGCTTGAAATATCTTGAAGAACTAAATAAGATGGGGGCTGAAATCTATATTGCCGACCCGCACCGTGCTATTATTAACGGACCGTGCCGTTTATT
>Ga0075904_136_pt1 | contig 7284 bp, 4 predicted proteins | sample RifGroA1_FD_68323 | JGI IMG/M metagenome (GOLD analysis project Ga0075904, IMG submission 68323) | Parcubacteria bacterium GW2011_GWA1_54_9
TGGAGCATTGCCTGGAGCGCGTAGATGCCGGGCCCCGACTCCCCTTTCTGCGCGTCTACAGCGCTCCAATCATACGGGAACGATACGGAGCCGAAGGTCGGCACTATCGAGTTGTTGAAAAAATCTTGGAGCCCGAGATACGTTGCATACGCATAGTCGGCAACGGCCACCGGGAGGACGGACGATTCTTGAAACTGCGGTTCGTAGACATAGCCGTACTCTATAAGAAGCGCGGCGCCGTCGGCAGTATTGTTGGTGCCGATGGCGATGAGCTCTTGGTCTTCAACGACGCCGGCGTCTTCCTGTGGGAGCGTACTCGTCGCGTGGTATGCGTTTAACCGAGCCGCTATGGCTTCAGCAATGGCTATTGAAGCTTCGGCGTTTGAATACTGGCGTTCCGGTACGTAAATTGTGAATCCGTCGTACGTGCCGACTCTGCCCGTACGGCGCCGCGCATAGTCATTGAGGTGGAGGTGCAGAGTGATGTCGTATGTGTTCTCGCTCGCCCACTTGTTGATGCCGTAGAGCTGGAGTCTTGCCGAGGGCGACGCTGAATTGTGGTATACATGGTCGGCCTGCGGGAGGATGCTCCCGCTCGCAAGATAACTCTCCATGAGGAGCTCTTGCGATTGTTCAAATGCCTTAATATCGGCCGCGCGGGTATCAAAGTAAGCTTGTAAAACAGGATTCCACGTATCCTTTCCCCGCGCGACCATGACCTCATAATGCGAGTCCTGCGCGAGAAGCTCGGCGAGCGCGCCTGCGATATCCACGACGATATCGCGTTCGTACACGCCGTCAAATGCCGTCCCTCCATCTTCTGGCTGGTGCCCGGGGACGATGAGGACGCGAATCTCCCCGTCCGAGATGTAGCGGCTCTTGGTGGATTTCTTCTTACTCTTATCACTCTTGGGGGCCTGGACATTCTGATAATCATTCTGTATCTGGCTTACCGTGATGCTCTGCACGAAGAATACTGCGGCGGTCTGCGCTTCTCTCGCCGTCCATGCCATGCCTTCTCGGATATACGTCGCACCGCCGGCAGTAGCGAACATAATGAGTGACGACGCGCATCCCGCGTACACTGCAGTCCAAAGCAAGGCATTCCGCATGCGCCAACTATAGCGCGAAATGCAGGGAACATTTCTGCACATGTATTAACAACTTGAATGTTACTGCTATCCAAAATACTGGACGACCGTCATGTATTTTGGATACCTGAGTATTTACGATGCGGGAAGTCCGAAATGCTCGCGTAGGTGTTTGTCGCGTTCTAGCTGTTCAACAATCATATACAGAGCATCGGCACCAATGCGAAAATTCGCTTTCGCAAGCGCGATAAGATCTTCGCAGTCGTACGGATAAATCCACGCACTGTCTTGGAGCCGCACGAATCCATATTCCTGCATAAACACACGCAAACGATTGCGAATGCCACGGCGGCGTTCTGGAATATCGAAGAGCACCACACGCCAACGACCATCCCAACGTTTCGGTTTTTTAGCACTTTTTTTTCGCATAGATTCAAGTTCAAGCATTTGCTCTCCCGCTTCGGTCACGCACGCATACCGCTTGCCGTCTCGCTCCTCAAAAGTAATCAAACCTTTGGCTTTCAAACGACCAAGCGCCGTCTTCGCTTGATAATTAAATCGTGCGCCCTTTTTGTAGCCGGGCATAAAGCGAAGTAATTGTGCCGCGTTCGGCATCGTTGCTGCAATGAGCACGACGCCACCGATAGCGGCGGCGACTAGAAGTCCTTGCTGGAATGCTCGCAGTCTCCGGATCTTTTTCGCCTCTTTCTCAATAACACCCATACCACTTATCTTTTCACACAACTATCCAAAACAGTGGACGACCGTCATGTATTGTGGATAGTGCAGATATCTGGACGGTGTACCAGTGGGTGAATTGTGGTACTCCTATATACTGTGGATATGGATTCAGAGGATGTTATCGAGAAGCACTTCACTCATCTCCGGCCGGAGCAGACAAAGGCGCTCACGAAGCTTGGGATACGAACTATTCGCGACTTGTTGTATCACTTCCCCGCTCGATATGAATCGAGCGGGGATGTGAGGACTATCGCGGGCGTTACTGCGGGCGCCCTGCCTGCCGACAGGCAGGCGAGCGTGACGCTCTACGGCACCGTGCGCAAGCCCGATATCAGGAAGACCTGGAAGAGCCGCCGGCCGATAGCGGAGGCGTTTCTGGAAGATGCATCAGGGAAAATAAAGATGATGTGGTTCAGCCAGCCCTATATCGCAAAGACACTCCACGACGGTATGGTGGTGAAGGTGAGCGGGAAGGTGGCAGGGGCAGGAGCAAAAATATATTTGGCGAATCCCTCTATTGATAAGTCACCCATTGCTCCCGATGCGGTACACGATTCCCTCTTCAACCGTAGGAACCAAGATGACACCTCGCCTCCGCGAGGAGTCACCTCGGCGTTATATCCGATATATCCGGAGAGTCAGGGCGTCTCCTCGCTCTGGCTCTTGCACGCCGTAAGAAAGATATTCGAGACGAAGGCACATGAACAGCTTGAAGACCCGATCCCTGCAGAGATTCTTGTGCGCTACAACCTGCCTTCGCTCTCTTCTGCTCTCGTCTTTATCCACGCGCCGCAGAAATTGTCTGATGCAACAGCGGCACGCAAGCGGTTCGCCTTTGAAGAGGTGTTCGCGCTCCAAATCGTGATGCAGCAGCGCCGGCAGATGCATCTTACGGAAACAGCGCTTCCGGTAGCGGTTGACCGCGCTGCGCTTGCGGATTTCGTTGCGTCATTCCCCTTCCCCGCAACAAAAGCACAAATGCGTGCGATTGAAACAATCTTGCTTGAAGGCGACGTGGGGAGCGGCAAGACGGCGGTCGCCGCGGCGACCGCGTATCTGGTGGCAACCTCCCTCCCCAAGGGCAGGATTGCCGGCACGCTCCAAGTCGCGTATCTCTGCCCGACCGAGATACTCGCCAAACAGCATTTCTCTACCTTCGTCTCCTACTTTTCCGCCGGAGGCGGATCCGCCTCCGGCGGACGCGACATCACTCCTATTAATATCGGGCTTATCACCGGAAGCGAGTGCCGAGTGTTCCCTTCGCGCGTCAGATATGAAGAATCGGCGAAGCTCTCTCGCACCACATTTAGAAAACGGGTTGCCGACGGACTCATCCCCATCGTCATCGGCACGCACGCCATTATTGAGAAGTCGCTTGTGTTCAAGCGACTTGCATATGCCATTATTGACGAACAGCATCGCTTCGGCACGGTACATCGACAGAAGCTCGCGACCAAGGGTTCCACCGTTCCGCACCTGCTCTCGATGACCGCGACGCCCATCCCGCGCACGCTCGCCCTCACCATCTACGGCGACCTGGACCTCTCACTCCTTGACGAGATGCCTGCGGGTAGGAAAAAGGTGGAGACTCACGTGCTGGGGCCCAAAGAGCGCGAGAGAGCGTACGAGCGCGTGCGCGCGGAGCTCGCCGCCAGCCACCAAGCCTATGTCATCTGTCCGCGTATTGAGGAGCCCGACCCGCAAAAAGAGCTCGCGCTCCAGGCGAAGTCGGTGAAGGCCGAGGCCGCCCGCTTGAAAAAAGAAGTCTTCCCGAGGGTAGCCCTCGGTATATTGCACAGCAAGATGAAGCCGGCAGAAAAAGAAGAGGTGATGAAGAAGTACGAAGACGGCGAGATAGATATTCTCGTCGCGACCTCGGTGGTGGAGGTGGGCGTCAACGTCCCGAACGCGACCGTCATTCTTATAGAAGGCGCCGAACGCTTCGGGCTCGCCCAGCTCCACCAACTGCGCGGGCGCGTCCTGCGCTCCACGCACCAGTCGTACTGCTTTGTCCTTCCAGAAACGTCAGGTCCTTCGACCCAAGAACGATTGCGAGCATTCAAGAATGCGAAGAACGGCTTTGAACTCGCCGAACACGACCTCGCGCTCCGCGGCGCAGGCGAGCTCGTGAGCGGTAAGCAGTGGGGCGTCTCGGACATCGCGATGGAGGCGCTGAAGAATATCAAGCTCGTTGAGGCCGCCCGCACCGAAGCCGCCGCGCTCGTCGCCCGCGACCCCGAACTAGAAAACTACCCTTCCCTCGCCCTCCGCGCCTCCACCGCCGACCGCGAGATGCATTTGGAGTAGGAGTAGTATTGGAGTCTGACTTCAATTAGTGCGCGAAGACGCGTTTCTCAAGGTCCTTAACTCGCCTCGCGAGGTCATCATAATCTTTCCGAAGTGCTCGGAGGTATTCATAATTTCTTGAATCAACATCATCTTTCATAACCTAAATAATATCACATCGGTCCGCCCCCTTGGATTTGAACCAAGGACCCTTCGGGTATAAGCCGAATGCTCTAACCAGCTGAGCTAGGGGCGGGTCGTTTTATACTACAACAAAAGCGGTTTTACGCGATGTCGCCCGAACCGGCGGGAGCGATGACGATACCCTCCTCTTCTCTCTTCTTCGGCGTGATGCCGTTCGCGATGAGTATTTTTTCAAATTCGGCGCGCTCCACGGTCTCTTTTTCCATAAGCTCCTTCGCAATCGCATCAAGCGCGGCGCGATGTTCGGTGATGACCTTCTTCGCGCGCGCCTTCGCCTCGTCAATGATGCGCGAGACCTCGGCGTCTATCTGCATCGCGACGTGTTCAGAGTACGGCTCGTTCCCGCGCGAGCGCGGTAATGACCATGAGGTCGTTAGAGGGCCCGGTCGTCACGTCTCCATAGAGCATCTCTTCGGCGACGTAGCCGCCCAAGGTCGCGGCGATGTCATCCAAGAATTGCTTGCGTGACTGCATCTTCCTATCTTCAAAGGGAAGCTTCAGTGTGTAGCCGGCCGCACGGCCTCTGCTGATGATTGAAATTTTATGCACCGGGTCGGCGTTGGGGAGCACCGACGAGACGAGCGCGTGGCCTGCCTCGTGGTAGCTCGTGAGTTCCTTCTCCTTCTTCGTAAGCAGATGGCTCTTGCGCTCCGGACCGAGCATCACCTTCTCTATGGAGCGGATAAGGTCATACTGTGTGACCTCCTTGCGATTCTCGCGCGCCGCAAGAATAGCGCCTTCGTTCATAAGCGAGTAGAGCTCGGCGCCCGAGAAGCCGGGCGTGCGCTCGGCGACCACTGCGAGCGCCACATCAGGGCCGAGCGGCTTCTGGCGCGCATGAATCTTCAAAATCTCTTCGCGGTCGCGGCGATCGGGCAGGTCGATAGTCACGCGCCGGTCAAAGCGGCCGGGGCGCAAAAGAGCGGGGTCAAGGACATCCGGCCTATTCGTCGCCGCCATCACCACAACCTTCTCGGTAGGTTCAAAACCGTCCATCTCCACGAGTATCTGGTTGAGGGTCTGCTCGCGCTCGTCGTTGCCTCCGCCAACCCCCGTGCCACGCACGCGTCCGACCGCATCAATCTCATCAACGAAGATGATGGCGGGCGCGGCCTTCTTCGCCAGCTGGAAGAGGTCGCGCACGCGGCTGGCGCCGACACCGACAAACATCTCCACGAACTCCGAACCGCTGATGGAGAAGAAGGGCACGCCTGCCTCGCCGGCGACGGCGCGCGCAAGCAGGGTCTTACCGGTGCCCGGCGCACCCATGAGGATAATGCCCTTGGGAATGCGCGCGCCGATGTCAAGAAATTTCTTTGGATTCTTGAGGAAGTCTACGATTTCAAGCAGTTCCTCCTTCGCCTCGCGCGCGCCCGCGATGTCGGCGAAGGTGACGCGTTGTGCGGAGTCGTCGGGGTCGGTGATGCGCGCCTTAGACTGCCCGAAACTGAAGGCCTGCATCCCCGCGCCCTTCACCTGCCGCGAGAGGAACCAGAAGAGGAATACGATAAAAAGAATCGGAAGTAGAACGGGCGCGAGCGTGAGGAACCAGAACTGGAATCCCGATTGCCCCTGTATCGTGATAGAGACTTTACTAAGTTCCTCGGGCGTAACGCCATAGGTCGCCAAGGTCTCGGGGAGCCCCGCCGAAGGGTCCTTGCGCGACGTCTTCTCCGATTCGTCGGTGTAGATGAGGTCAAGCGAGTCGCCCTTCACCGTGATTGACTTCATCTTCCCGTCTCTCACATCTGCGGCAACGACCGAAAGCGGGACTTCGCTCGTCGGCTGGGCGAGACCCGCGATAAGCGAGTATGCGCTCATAAGAATGAGGAATATGAGAACCGTGGTCGTGAGATTGCCGAAGAAGGAGGGGCCGCCGCCAAGCAGAGCGCGCCACCCGCGCTTCTGGGGCGGCGCGGCCTTTTTATTCCTCGGCTTTTTTACTGGCGTAGCCATGAGACGTACTCTATCATAACGCTACCTTTTTGATAACCTGTCCAACGCGAAGCAAAAATGAGAGGGTATGCAAGTGTTTAGGTATCACGAGTTGGTATTTGAATGTAGAGGTTCTAAGACAGGAAATGCAAGTTAATACCTGTAATCTTATTCCACGGTATAAAATATTCTGGTTTTTTTCTGTGCATCGGAACGGGAAATACGACTTGGATTTTGTCATTGCGTAGACTGAATCGTGCTCCATATACAGGACCGCCGAATGTGTAATGTTTATGCTTGGTTCTAATAGTTACGACAAGGTTCGCAGGAGTGAAGAAGTCGTTACGATGTTCTCTTCGATACAACTCATCATCACTAAACCAAGAGGGATCATGGGCTAAATTACTTCGTAATATTTTGTTCCATCGATTTTTCATTATCTAAGTTTACCCTAATGAGAGGCAGATATAGGATATTGAATAATCTACCAACGTGTGTAATCTTATCTGTATGAAAGCAGAACACTGGGAAGGGTGGATCGTGGGATTACTAATGGGATTTGCTCTGGGGATATATGTGTATTGGGATGGACAACAACCACATCCGGAACGACCAGCTCCGTCGGTAAGCGAGTGGGCTTGGCGATAACTGAAATTGATTCTTATTAAAATATGAGACATTCAAATGGTAGAAAGGAAAGATTGAACATTCGCTACTTACATTCTTTCTCGCTATAACATTCCCGATCTTTATTGCGATTGTTGGATGGTTATTTTAGTTTTATGAGAGAAGGATACGGGGCAGAGACAGGGAGTAAACAGGGATTTGCGGCGAAGAACGCGGAGGAGGTTCGCAAGGTACCCTACTAAACTAAATGCTTGTTCATAAATGCAAATCCTGAACCTTGTTTCAAATATTTTTCAAATGCGAGAGCTTTCGCTTTGTTTTTGAATGCGGCATAAAAAGTAAGCTGCATATCATCAGCATTTTTTGTTGTTTTCACACTTTTTGATTGGTGTGCATGAAG
>Ga0075904_121_pt2 | contig 6293 bp, 6 predicted proteins | sample RifGroA1_FD_68323 | JGI IMG/M metagenome (GOLD analysis project Ga0075904, IMG submission 68323) | Parcubacteria bacterium GW2011_GWA1_54_9
GAACGCCAGGCGCATGGGTGATGTGATCAGAGAGTTTTTCGCGCGCGGCATGCGCTCTTGAGGTGGCGGTCGCGCGTGTCTTTACGATCGAAGCCGAAACCATCGCCGCGTTCCCGACTTCGCGAGGTCTCGCGCGGCGGCAGCGATTTTCTCTACGGTTGGTAGAAAGAACAGTTCGCGTTTCGTCGGCGGCAGCCCGACATTGTGTGCTGCTAAGCGCTCGATCCTTAAGGAGGGAACCCGCTGTATGACTTCCGCCGCTATCTCCCCACCGACGCCTCCGCGCTCCATGTCTTCTTCAACAATAAGAAGGCGCCCGGTTTTCCGAACGGATGCGACGAGCGGCTCGATGCGGAGCGGGTGAAGCGTTTCAAGTGAGATCACTTCTGCGCTGACGCCCTCTTCCTGGAGTGCTCGTGCAGCGGTCAGCGCCTGATGGGTCAGGTATGACCAGGATACGATCGTCACATCGTTTCCCGGCTTGAATATGGCCGAAGTCCCGAACGGAACCGTATACTCTCCCTCTGGGACGCGGCCGCGAATGTCATAGAGCCGTTTGTGTTCAAAAAAAATTGTCGGGAACTCGGCGCGAAGCGCCGTTTTGAGAAGGCCCTTTGCGTAGTAGGGAATGCTCGGCGTGGCGATCGCGAGATTCGGAATGTGCAGAAGAAGCGCCAGAAGTGATGCGCCAAGTTCTGCGCCCTTTTCGCCATATCCTTCGTGACTAAGCCGAATGGTAATGCCGGGTCCTGCCTCTTCGCCCATGCGGTACCGCCAATTGCCGATCTCAAAAATATCGCTCATCATGAGCGTGATGAACGTGCTGTAGTCCATCTGCACCGCGGGTTTGAAGCCGGCCAGATTCATCCCCAGCGCGATGCCTCCGAGCATCTCCTCGACGAGCGGCAGATGATTCATGATCCTGCCGGGGAACTTATTTTCGCATTCTGTGAGCAAGGATATCCCGCTTTTTGATTCTCGAATGTCCTCACCGATGACGATGAGTCGCGGATTCTCTGCCAGTTCTTCCTCGAACGCCTCCCGGATCGCTTCTTTGTAGGAAATTTCGCGATTATTCATGGAAAACCGAATACAGTTCATTCTCGGGAACTGGACTTGAGGCTTCTGCCCTCATGAACGCCTTGTCAACCGCATTTTTGGCGTTCTGTTCGCATTGCTCGATATCGGCATCAGGAATCTGGAGTTCCCGCAACGCCTTCGCGAACCGGTTGAGCGGATCCTCACCGGTCGGGATCATTGCCGTCAAAAACGGTTCGGCGCTGTAGCGCACCGCATGCGACGGAAAACGCCTCTCCGCGATCTCAAAAAGATAAGGCTTCGCGTTCTCGCGAACGAAGGCCACGGCCCGCTCTGCGCGTTCGTACAAGGTAAGCGGTTCTGCGGAGCTTACGGTTTCAGCTTGAATGGCGTACCCCTGCGCCCGTTCCGCTATGGTCGGCGTAGAAGACGTGTCGCGGATCGTGGATTCGATCGAAACGCCGTCATTGTGGCAGACAAAGAGCATCGGCAGATCCAAGAGCGAGGCAAGGTTGAGGGCACTGCCGAAAGTGCTCCGTGAGGCCGTCCCATCGCCGAAGAACTGAACGACGATGCCCGGTTCTCCCTTCATTTTTTTTGCAAGCGCAAGTCCGACGGCGATGGAGAAGTTTATCCCAAGTATGATGCTCGTACCGTAAATGTTGTGAGAAATGTTTTGGGGGAGCGTCGTGGTGTAGATGCGTTTCGAGGGGCCTGCTTTTTTGCCGCGAAGCAACGCGACAAGATCATCAAGCGGCATGCCCTTCTGGATCACCGCTGCATAGTCGCGATAGTGAGGAACGAGATAATCGTCATGGAGCAATAACCCAGCGACAAGTGCCTGCCCGATCTCCGTGCCGATGCCGCTGAAAAAACCCTGCATCCGTGCGCCGTCGCGGAAATATGCTTGCTGGAGCCGTTCGTCCAGGAGGCGGGCTGTGTGGCAGGTTTCGTAGATGGAAAGAAGGCGCGATTTGTTCATGCGCCGGCGTTAGAGGGCGTACCAATCAACGGCGGAAATGCGCCACCGTTCCGAACGCACGAGATGGAATACGCGGCCGGAGGTTTTTTTGAATGCGCCGCTGCCCCATGTCAGCGCGCCGCTCACATGTGCTTCCGTTCCGTTCGTGTCAACGCTGATGAGCGCGTCGTCCAAAAACATATCACCGAAGGAGATATTCAGTCGGCGCTTGAGGGCATGCACCTCCTCCGGGGTGTGGCTGGCTTCGCCGAGCGCTATGGAGCGGATCCTCGCGTCTGTGGTGAAATAATCGTGCGCGTGGTCATGCGGCGGGCTGTTCGCGTCCCGCGTGAACTCTCCGATAATGGCGGCTATCTCCCGTTCGTCGGCCGACGCGGGTTTCTCGCGAAAGTGCACGAAATCCTTCTCGGTCTTTCTAAAAAAGAAGTCAAAGATTATCGACATGGAGTGGGGAGGGTCGCTGCGTTGATTTTTTCGGCGCGCAACTCATGATGGGCAGAAATCTTCCGAATGGCTGGTCGGTCGTATGGGCCCGTTCGGTGATGTCAAAATACTCGGTTATCAATCGCACGAGTTCTGTTTCGGACGCGCACACCCACCATCGGTCACCGGGGAATCCGTTGTTTTTCAAGTTTCGAACGGCGTCTCGCACCATGCTCCTCGCTCGCCAGCCGATCTCCTTCGTTGTGCAAAGTTCCTCGAGAACTGTCCATGCGCCGTACAGATTATTCAAGCGCAAGGATCGATCATGGGTGCATGCAAGCGCCATGTTCGCGATCGCATACACCTTTTCTTGTCGCGACAGGAAGGGGGCGTCGATGCGTCGTTTCACCTCGCTCGGCAAATGTTTCGGGAGAAAGTCGGGGTTGGTGAAACTAAAACGAGAGACAAATTTTCCCGTGTCGGCGCAGATACGGCGCACATTCCTAAGAAATCCCTCTTCTTTCCCGGGCGGGAACTGGTTTAAGACCATATCGCCGAGAATGATATCGAAATAGCCGTCCGGAAAGGGCAGGGAGAGCCAGTCGCCGACGACCCCCTGTTCGTTCCGGGGATCTGCCGTCGTCAGGTATTTTGTCGCTTCTTCGATGCAGGTCGGCGATCGGTCCGCTACCACGACGTTATGTCCCGCGACAAGATCTCGAAGCTCCGGCGTCGGTCCGAGAACGAGAACTTTTTTCCCTTGTGCGATCGGTCCGATGAATTTTTTATAGATCGCGAGATCTTGAGGACTCGGCCTGGTCAGCCTTTGTTCTTTGTCCCAATGCTTGTATCGGTCCTCAAAACTTCTGCCCCATCCTACAACCGGAGCGAATGACGCAAGGGAAGAGGCGGCTCTTCCGGGGGAAGCCGTTTTCGCAGTCAATTTCGCACGAATGGTATGGAAGAAACCCGTCATGGAGAATGCATCCACAGTATATCACCGTAATTGACGCGAAGGGCGTATCCAGTATCATGAGAAGCGCTCGCGCGGTGCAGCGCGCCTTTCATATGGGAAAATTTGCAACGGCGATCTTGAACTTCTCACTGCGGCTGCCGGGAACGCTCGGCGACCGGCTGCGGGAGGATTGGATGCGGGAATATTTTCAGGAATTTGCCCGCCAGCCGGCGCACGGCGCGGATGCCGTATCGCCGGAGGCCAGGGCCGTTCTTTCGTTTCTCCGGAACGAGGCCGGCGTGGCGTTCGAGCGCGAATGGGGACGCGCGCATGGCCTTCCCGTTTTTTATTTCGGCATTGGACAGCGGTGGGTGCGGGGAGTGAAGGGGCAGATGCACATCATGGGGAGCGGCGCGGAGCGCAGTTTGGGGCACGCCATGTTCACTGCCGCCATCGAGTTCGTCGAGCGCTTTGTTCTGTCGGTGCGTTCCGCCGGGCGGAGCGGCGATCCCTTTGATTTCCGCGCCGCGCTCGCGCGGTCTGCAATGTTCCGCCCCGCCGGAACGGTTCCGGTTGCTGCTCCGTTTCGGCACGAGGCGGAGCGCGTCGACTGGTGGGTTCCCGGGCGCTCGTTGTTTTCGGGGGAAGAGGTGCTTCTGCCCGCGCAGAAGGTATTATGGGACCCTGACCTTACGGAACGCTCGGGAGAACCGAGGATATGCGAGCAGAACACCTCCGGCGCCGCCGCGGGGAGAACGGCAAGCGACGCAAAGGTATTCGGGATATGCGAGCTTGTTGAGCGCGACGCCCTCTTGTTCCATTGGCTGAAGAAGATCTCGCCGCCGCGCATTTTGCCGGAGAGCGTTCGCGACCCGGAGATAGATTTCCTTGTCGAGGAAGCGCGGAGCCGCGGCCTTGAACCGCATCTTCTCGACATTACGACGGACATTCCCGTGCCGGCGTACATGGCGGTGTTCGTCAAAAAGGAGCCGCCGACGGCATTTCGCGGGTTCAGCGCGAATCTTGATCCTCGTTCGGCAATGAAACGGGCTCTCTACGAAGCATGGGGAAGTTATGTTTTCAACACGCTTCTTCCCAACGATCTCGATGACCCCATCCTTGCCCGCTACCGGGTCTGGCTGCAGCCGTCGTCGTTCCGCCATTTTGAATTTCTTCTTAAGGGTCCGATAGTGAACTTCGCGAGGTCCGTCGCAACCGGCGAAAAGCGAGGCGAACTTGAGATCCTCCTCGAGCTGTTCCGCGCGCGCGGGCCGGCCTATGAATTGTACTGGCACGAGTCCCGGCATCCGATCCTCGAGCGGCTGGGATTGCATGTCGGGAAAGCCGTAAGCGCCGGACTTATCCCGCTGTACTTCTTCGAGGAAAGCGCGAAGTTCGCGCTTTCGCATCCGCGTCTTCGCGGCGTCAAGCTCAACACCTATCCGCATCCTTTTGGATAAGAATGAAACTTTACCACTTCGCGTATCTCAAGAGAGTGGCGCTGGACGAGCTGGATTTTGCGTTTATGGCGCGCGTGCATACGCTGCCGCGCGCTTTTATCGAATGGCGGCAAGGGAGGGAACTGCGGCGCCTCGTTTCTTCTGCCTACGAGCGATTTCCCGTCTATCGGGATCTGTGGCGCGAGCGGGGCGCGCGCCCGGAGGACATCCGTTCCGTGAATGACATTCGGAGCTTGCCCATCTCCTCAAAACGGATGTTCAAACAATACCCCCCGGAAGCGCTTCTGGGCGATCCTCCTCCGCGCCCGAACCTATACGCGTGGAAAGAAACATCCGGTTCTACCGGTGAGCCGTTCCGGTTTCCGGTGCGCGCGCATGGGCTCCTCCCGGACCACAGAAGGTCGTTCTACGAATACCGGTTTCTTCTCTGGCGCGGAAATCCGCTCTGCCATATCGTCGATCGTCTTAAAAGCGCGCGCATCGACGAAGAGCCGGCGCGGCATGAGTTCTCGCTCACGAGAGAGGAACTCCGCAGAGATCCCACGGGCGCGTGCCAAGCGTTGCGGAAGTTCGGCGCTGATGTCCTGCGAGGCACCCCGACGTCGCTCTTTGAGCTTGCCGAATACGCGGCGCGTCTGCCCGAAGCGCATCGCCCCCGTCCCCGGTTCATTGTTTCTGCGAGCGAGGTGCTCACGTCCGCGGTGCGCGAGCATCTCGCCGACACGCTCATGGGGGAGCTTTACAATTCCTATGGCCTCGAGGAGGTTGGCGGCGTCGGCATCGAGTGCCGAATGCATGACGGATTTCACATTCACGAAGAATCCATCCTTGTCGAGATCGTTGATGAGGATGGGCGCGCGCTTCCGCCGGGGACGGCCGGCCGCGTCATTGTTACTTGTTTTAACGAGAACCAGATACTGCCGTTCATCCGTTATGATACGGGTGATCGTGGAATGATCCTTGCCGCGGCCTGTCCCTGCGGACTGAGCGCTCGACGGCTTTCTATTGACGGCAGGAACGGAGGGTTTCTGACTATCGGTTCAAAGCGGTTCCATAATTTCGAGTTCGAATTCGCGGTGAATAACTTTCACGCGAACATTGTGCGCTATCAACTCGCGAAACAGGGTCCGGAACAGGTGGAGCTTAGAGTCATCCCGGCGCGCGGCTTCTCATCTGGTATCGCGGAGAAAATACGGAGAAGCTTCCAAGAAAAGTTTGGCATCGCGCCGCGCATAACGGTCGTTCATTCCCTGCCTGCGACGCCGGCCGGCAAAACCCCGAGCATAATCGATGAAACGGAACAATAAAACAGCCCTTATCACGGGCGCCACGGGCGGCATCGGGCTCTCGATAGCGCGCGAACTTGCCAAGAAGGGGTATCGCCTCGCGCTTGCGTATCGGAGCAACAAACGCGCAGCGGAGCGGCTGGCCGGAG
>Ga0075904_134_pt1 | contig 5816 bp, 6 predicted proteins | sample RifGroA1_FD_68323 | JGI IMG/M metagenome (GOLD analysis project Ga0075904, IMG submission 68323) | Parcubacteria bacterium GW2011_GWA1_54_9
AGGTTCGGAAGTTGCGTTCTGTTTTTTAATGCGAACTTCGTGTAGAAGTCGAACGGGGTCGAGAACGCAAAGCCTCGAAGTCCGCGCCTCGCGCGCTCCACGCACTCCTTGATCTGACGCTCTCTCTCCCGAAGCGGGAGGTCCCGCCTGTCGGCCCACACAGCGCTTATGCTGTTGTGTCCGAACCCCTTGACCGTCTTCGCGCCGTCACTGACTTCTACGACAACGAACATCTGTGGCACGTTCCGAATGACGCCGGAAGCGATCGCGAGCGGCTTTTTGAGCGGGTAATCACCGAAGCGTATCTCAATGTTTTTGACCAAGAGCATGCTGCAATTCCTCTACAAAGGCGACCGACCGAACTGCATCTTCGGCAAAGGAGAGGAGGGGGTCGCGCTTCTTGCGAAGAATAAAGTCATTCACTGCGGATAGAAAAAACTCGTGATCGGAGCGCTCCGGGAAGCCGGCGAGGCATATGCGAGTGCCGCGGAGGTCTCTATGGATTATTTTTTCGAACGCGTGTCCGCCGATCTCCATGCTCCCGCGGCTCCCGGCAATAAAAATAGAATGCGCGTTGCGGTTGTGCTTCGCGGCGGTAGTCACCGTGACCGTTCCCACCGCGCCGTTCCTGAACTCAACCGCGGCAGCATACACGTCCTCGACCTCTTTAAGGCGCGGACGAAAGTTTTTGCGAATTGCCATGATGCGTTTCGGCCAGCCGCAGAGAAGCCGCATCATGTCGAGCGCATGGATGCCCTGGCTCAAGAGCATCCCGCCAGAACGGCCGCGATCGCTTCGCCATCGCTTGTTGAAGTAATCCCTGTCTCGATACTTGTACACGTGGACATTGCACAGCAAGATCGTGCCGATTTTTCCCGACGCCAGAAGACGGAAGAGGAGCCGGGCTGCGGGGCTAAAGCGGGTCTGAAAGACGGTGATGATATTTTGCTTGTAGTATCTGCTTTGTAAGAGCGCCCTTCCCTCCCTCGACGAGAGCGCGAGCGGTTTTTCGCAAACGGCGTACTTCCCGGCTTGTATCGTCCGCAACACCAGGTCCTTGTGCGTATCGTGAGGCGTGCAGATGACCACGGCATCAATGCCGCGGTCGGCAAGCATAGCGTCAACGCTGGCGCTTTTTTCGCAACCGTAGTTCTTTGACACGATCCCGGCGCGGCGGCTGTCGGTGTCAAAAACGGCCGCGAGTGCGCTCTCTTTGTTCTTTCGGATCGCTTCCGCGTGTTTTCGGAACGCTTCGCCGCATCCGATGATGCCGTAGAAAATTTTAGCTCTTTTCGCTTGTTTCATCGGTTATGAAGCGGCCCTTGCCGCCCGCGGCGTATGCGATATCGTCGACGATCTTGATCTCCGGCGCGAAGCCGAACTCCTCCCGGAAGCGCTCCCGCACAAACGCCAGGTCTTCTTCGCGGAAACGGTCCACCGGGATGATGCGAAGCAGAACGGCATCCGGAGCGACTTTTGCGACTTGATAGCGAAGGATATTGTCGCTCATGCGCCCAAGCAGCACCTCGAACTCCACATTATTGAAACGCCGGGACCCGATGGTCAAGAAGCCGCCCTTGCGGCCGTCAACTAATATTCTCCGCGCCGGAACTCCGCATGCGCATGGCCCGGACGCGACCACGCCCTGGTCTCCGGTATCATAACGGATGATCGGCATCACGTCGTTGTAAAAATACGTTATCACGATCCTTCCGGTTTCTCCCTCCGGCAGCGGCCGATCGGCCTCGTCGAGTATCTCCACGATGAACGACTCCTCATGAATATGCCCGCCGCGAGGCGAGCGAGTTCCACGAGGATCGTGGCATGCGCGTTCAGAAGATCGGGGGCGAACTCCTTGAGCCGGGGAACAACCGTTTCCGGCCGTTTGCGGAGATCCGACACGGGGATGTGAAGAAAGTGCTTGAACCGCGGCTCGCAGTGCACGCGGATTTCGGCTATCCGCAGGCGCTGGAACATCTCGACGGGAAGAATGTTGCCCCAGGCCATGAACGCAATCGTCCGCGCGCCTATGCCCACGGGACCGAATCTTCGCATGAGGTAGTGAACGTAACTCGACGGGAATCGGAATGGTTCCCCGGTGGAACCGGAGGTTTCTTTCCAGACGATCTTTCCAGGGAAGGCAGCGGCCGTGGTCTCCTCGAGCGGATGGCGCCGGAAAAGCTGCTTTGAGGTTATCGGCAAGCGGCGGACGTCATCGAGCGTCCTCACGTCGCTCGGCGCAATGCCCTGCTTGTCGAACAATTTCCGGTAGAGCGGTACCTCCTTATACGCGTAGGCAACCGCGCGCTGGAGTTCCCGAAGCTGCCACCGCTGCGCGAAAACTTGCGGCAGGCGATGAATCCGCATCCACAGCATGCAATCTATCTTTTGGAACACGCTTGACGAGTTCATGACGGAAAATGCAGCATGCGCGTCTTCGGCAACGAAAGGGCCGGCCGGCCCAACTCCCGTTCCCGCATCTCGGACATTGCGGCGGCTTTCCCGGGGTTAGCATCGGCGATATTCTTCGTTTCTTTCGGATCTGTGTTCAAATCATACAGTTCACGCGAGGAGCCTTTCTGCTGATGGCAGATGTACTTCGCATCTTTTGCCTGGACTGCCCATCCTAGAAACTCGGCTTCTGCCGCCGCGACTAAATCGGCATCCTTTTTTAAGGAAGGAACTAATGAGACGCCGTGAACAGGAAAACCTATTTTTATGCCGAGTAATTCCAATATGGTCGGAAAAATATCGATGCTGCGAACAAGATGGGGAACGCTCTGAGCTTCTTGGAAGTGAGGCGATTTGATAATGAGCGGAACATGCAGAAGTTCGCTGTAAAACTGGTGATGGCCCAACCCGCCATGTTCAGAAAACTCTTCACCGTGGTCGGACGTGAAGATGATGATCGTCCGTTCCAGTAATTTCGTTTCGTCCAAAAACTCGACGAGCTTGCCGATGAAATCGTCGACGTATCGCAGTGCTCCATCATAAGAATTTACATAACACTCCAAGGTTTTGGCGTCCTGTACCTGATGCAAAAAGTGAAGATACGGTTCGGCCCACTTCGGCTTGCTGTATATCGTTATCGGCGGAGGAGGAACCATTACGGTATCAACGCCTTCGCCATACAACCCCCTGAAATTTTGCGGGGCGAACCAAGGCGTGTGGACGGCGTAGGTATGAAAGAAAAGGAAAAAATTATCTCTGGAATGTTCTTTCAGCCAGTAAAGAATTTCGCCGGTTAAGATGGAACCGCCGGCAGGCCGTATGAGACGGCGAAATTCCCAATTCATCGAATAATAGTCGAAGCCCCTTCCGAAACCCATCTCATCCCACACGTTGGCGCCATCGGTAAATGCAGCGGTGCTGTAGCCGTTTCTCTTTACAATCTGCGCGATGGTCGGAATTCCCTCATCCAATACATACATGCGAGACGTTCCTCCTTCGGGATGTATATTGTCGATGACGCCGTGATACGAGGGATACCGGGACGTCATAATGGACATAAAGGATGGCGCCGTATTCGGCGCCTGGGAAAAACAATTTTCAAAACACAGCCCTTTGTTCGCCAACGCGTCGATATTCGGCGAGGTGGGCCGGGGGTAGCCGTAACAGCCCAAATGATCGGCGCGGAGCGCATCGATACCGATCAAGATGACATTGTATTTTTTGGACATACCGTCGAGAATACTAATATAAAAACCGCGGCCGAGCAACACGAGCTCGCGCGCCGATGCTCACGAGAAATGTCATGAAAACCGCAGATACGTACGAACTGAAACAGAGATCGATCTTCATAGTGCGCGAAGCGAGGGCGCGTTTCAATAATCTGGCCATGCTCTGGAGCGGAGGCAAGGACTCGACGGCGATGCTCGCGTTGTGCCGCGAGGCGTTTTTCAATACGGTGCCCTTCCCGGTCATCCACATCGATAACGGCATCGACTTTCCGGAAACCTACGATTTCCTGGGCCGTCTGGCCAAAACATGGAATCTAGACCTGCTTACCGCGAAAAGCGTGATAAAGAAAGACAAGATATCGGGAATCGCCTGCTGTGGGGCCAATAAAACCGTGGCGCTCAAAAAACTCATGAAGGCGCATGGCTTTGACGGCCTTATCGTTTCCATCCGGAGGGATGAGCACGGCATCCGCGCCAAAGAGCGAACCTTTTCGCCTCGTGATGCGCAGTGGCGCTGGAATTATCAAAACCAACCGGTGGAAGCGTGGAATTACGCATCGGTGGAGAAGGACGCGGATCACTATCGGGTCCATCCGCTTCTCCACTGGCGAGAACTGGATGTGTGGCGATACATTTCCGAAAACAATATTCCGAGCAATCCGCTCTATTTTTCGAGAGCCGGCAAGCGCTTTCGCAGTTTGGGATGTACGCGATGCACCGTTGCGATCCGCTCAAGCGCCGCAACAGTCACGGACATTCTCCGAGAACTCGGCGACATTCGCGTCTCCGAGCGCTCCGGCAGGGCACAGGATAAGGAAACGCAGGCGGTTATGGAGCGCCTGCGCGCGCTCGGCTACATGTAACATGAACCGGAAACGAACGGCGGCGCGCATCCCCATCGTCGTCCTTGGCGAAAAAGACCACGGCAAGTCAACGCTTCTGGGCCGGCTTCTTTACGAAACGGGGGCGTTCCCGAACGATCGCTTGTCCGAGATCAGGAAAGCTGCAAAAAAGTCCACGCGGCGTTTCGAGTGGGCGCATCTCTTGGACAGTTTCCGGTACGAGCGGGAGAACGAAATGACGCTCGACACCGTCCCGGCGATCGTCGGGATCAACGGAGCCGTGTACGAATTTATCGACGTTCCCGGACATCGCTCGCTGATCAAAAACATGCTCTCCGGTGCGACACGAGCACGGTACGCGATAGCGCTCGTTGACGCGGCCGAAGGGATCAAGCCGCAAACGATCCGGCATTTGAACATAGCGCGCTTTCTCGGCGTATCGCATCTCATTGCTGTGATCAACAAATGCGACCGCATCGGCTATTCGCGCGAGAAGTTCACGCGCGCCGAAAAACTCACAGCGGCAGCGCTTCGGAAATGCGCGTTCCCGAATGCGGCTGTCCTGCCGCTGGTCGCCATCACCGGCGATAATCTCATACGCCGCTCGCACCACCTTGCCTGGTTTCGCGGGCCGACGCTCTTCCAAGCGATCGAAAAGAACTTTCATCCCGCCGTCTCTCGCAGGGAACCCCGCAGGGGTCTGCTCTTTGCCGTCCAGGACGTCTATGCCGACGGCATGGTCGTCGGGCGGGTTACCCGGGGGCGCGTGAGGTGCGGCGCCGCGCTCAGCATTGTGCCAGATACGCGCGCATACCGTGTGCGCGCTGTTTTTTCCGGCAGTCGGAACGTGAACACAGCCGGAGCCGGGGATCTGGCCGGACTTACGCTTGTCCCGCCTCCGCGGAAAATTATCCGAGGCGACATGCTGTCGGATGGAACCATCGCCCTGTATTCAAGAATAGCGACACGCTGTATCTTTATTAAAAAACCATCTACCCGCGCGATTACTTTTGAATCGGGGTTTCAGGAATCCGCGGCGCACGTCAAGCTGCTTGAGAAACGTTTTATTCTCGGCACGCCCCTGATGGCCGCCATTCGGCTAAGAAAAAAATGCGCGCTTAACGGTGAGTTTGTTCTTAAAGAAAGAGGGGCGATCATAGCGCTCGGCAAAATATGACCAGGGCGCCGCTACCGGAATGCGGGCATCACTTCTTCGGCAAGCAGCGTGAGCGAGCGCATGATCTCTCCATGCGGTACGCCTGCCGTGAACAAACGGCAGATGAGGTGCGTCGCG
>Ga0075904_127_pt1 | contig 5511 bp, 8 predicted proteins | sample RifGroA1_FD_68323 | JGI IMG/M metagenome (GOLD analysis project Ga0075904, IMG submission 68323) | Parcubacteria bacterium GW2011_GWA1_54_9
CGACATGGTGAGCGTTCTCATAGACTTCCTCGTCATCGCGCTTGTCGTCTACTTCGGTGTGAAGTTCCTCCGTCTGGATAAGTTGGATAAGAAAAAGGAGTAACGCGAAGCGGAGAGCGCGAGTTATAGCCTCTATGAGCAAGAACCCATTCGTGAATGCGCTCGTCGCGTCAGGGTACATCAGTCTTCTCGCGACGGCCGTCTTCACCCTGCCTCGGTACGTTACCGACAACGAGCTCGGGGTTATGGCGCCTATGCTTTTCCTCTCGCTGTTCGTGTTCTCTGCGGCTCTGATGGGCTACCTCTTCGTCTATCAGCCCGTCCTGCTCGTCATTGACGGCAATAAAAAAGAGGCGACGAAGCTTTTCTTAACGACCGTGTTCACCTTCGCCTGCATCACCATCGTCATCTTCCTCTTCTGGCTGCTCCTCCGCACTGCGCTCTGATTCACAGGGCTAATCAAAAATGAACGGCAAAAAGGTCCCGCGTTTCAGAAAAGTTGATTAGAAAAGGAAGCCCTGCACGGGAACGCGCCGGGGCGGGGGCGGGTTTGGTATACTGTCTACACATGCAGAGCCAGCAGTTGCGGCCATATTTCTTGGTACTCGCCCTCGTCGGGGCTATTGCGCTTACCGCCGCGGTCTTCTTGCCCTTCCTCAAGCCGCTCGTGCTCGCCGCGGTCTTCGCCGTGGTGCTCCAAGGGCTCTACAAAAGGATTTCTCGCGCGCTCGGCGGCTGGCCGAGCGCCTCGGCGCTCCTCACAGTGGTCGTGAGCGTGCTCGTCATTCTCCTCCCGCTCTCGCTCATCGGCGTCTTGGTGGGGAATCAGGCGCGCGGCCTCTACGCCTCGCTTGAAGAGGACGGGGGGCAAAGCGCTCTCTCGGAACTGTATCGGCGCGCCGACGCGGCCGTGAGCCCCCTCGTCCCCGGCTTTGGCGTTATCGCGCGAGACGTTTCAACCGACATTGATACTTACACCAAGGACGCTCTGCAGTGGATAGCGAGGCACGCGGGAGACATCTTCTCCAGCGTTTCGCGGCTCCTGCTCGCGCTCTTTATCTTCTTTATCGCGCTCTACTATCTCCTGCGCGACGGCACGCGGGTGCGGCAGACGCTCATTGAACTCTCGCCGCTCTCTGATAGAGAAGACGAGGGGGTCTTCAACCGACTGGAACTCGCGATTAACTCCACCATCAAGGGGAGTCTCGTGATAGCCCTCATACAGGGAGTCCTCTCCACCATCGGCTTCACTCTCTTCGGGGTGCCAAACGCGATTCTCTGGGGGACGGTCGCCGCACTCGCCGCACTCATCCCCGGTTTCGGCACGGCGCTCGTCATCATCCCTGCCGTCATATTCCTCTTCGTCACCGGGGCGACGGTGTCGGCGGCGGGGCTCCTCGTCTGGGGGGCTCTCGCGGTCGGATTCATTGACAATCTGCTCGGCCCCAAGCTCCTCGGGAGCTCTATGAAGCTCCACCCGCTCCTCGTGCTCCTCTCGGTCCTCGGCGGACTTATGTACTTCGGCCCATTAGGCATCTTCCTCGGCCCTCTGACCGTGAGCCTCCTCTTCGCACTCCTCTCCATCTACGCCGACGCCTCGCGGAGCGCTTTAAAGGATTAGTACTGCGTACAACCACCGCCGGCCAGGCCCCGGCGGGATGCTACACTACTGACATACCATGCACGCGTTAATCGGACTTCACGCAGTGCTCGGAGAGCTCGGGGCGCTCCTCTTCCTCTGGGTACTCATTGAGATGCTCAACCCAGATGAGTCGCGCCTGCGCCGCGCGCGTCTCGCCGCACTCCTCGGCGTCCTCTTCCTCCTCGGTGCGTGGGTCGCGGGCGGCTTCTATTACGTCACCGAGTACGGCGCGGCAGTGAAGCCGATTATCAAAGCTGGCCCTCTGCCGTGGGCGCACTCGGTCATCACCGAGACCAAGGAGCATATATTCCTCTTCATCCCGTTTCTCGCCATCCTCGCCTTGGGTCTCTTGAAGCGATATAAAAACGAATTCGCATACAATCGCGGCGCGAGAGTATCCGTGATGCTCGTCTCGGGACTCGTCACGCTCATGGCGTTCGCGATGGCCGGGATGGGATTTATTATTTCAAGCGGGTTCCGGGCCGCCCTTGAAGCAGTTGCCTTATGATGCCAAACAGCAAAGCGTTGGTGCGCGCAACCGTCGGAGTCATCTGGCTCGTCGTCGTTATGACTCTCGCGGCCGAGCTCTCGGAGCCGTTTAAGACCCTCCTCGCCGAGACCTTCACCCATCACTGGATAGGGAAGAGCGTTATTTCTGTCGTCGCATTCGTCGTGTTCTACGCCATCTTCAGCAGGGCGCGCGAGTCAGACAACGTCTCGCGAGGCGCGTGGCAGGTCGTATGGAGCGTCGTGCTCGGCGGACTCATCATCTTCTCCTTCTTCCTCTGGCACTTTATAAGCGGATAGTGAAATAAAAAGAAAAGACCTGCGTGCGCAGGTCTTTGTAAAGTCACTCTCATAAGATTACTGAGCAACAGCCCGGACGAGTTTTCTGACTTCGTCCCGGTCAAGCTCGGTCGGCGAGACTTCTGTGTCCACGATAAGACAATCAACGTAGGGCTTGAATGCCCTGATATTCTCCACCGTGACTTTGCCCATGGCGGCAAGCGGATGGCCCCCGAGCACTCGCTTCATATCCGCCAACTTGTCCATGTTGGCCGTGGTGCTCATCCCGCTGTCAATGCTCGTGGTGACGACATCCACATACGGTATAGCGAGGTTCGCGACATTCGCGGGCTTTTTGACGGGGCATTGATACCCCTCAAACGCGACTCCACCAAAGTAGAGGCCACACCTCCCGAGCTGTCCACGCAGATTCGCGAAATGTTCCGCGGCTTCCGTTGGGTTAGCACCGTCTTCGCGAATGCCCGCATTTCGGCAAGTCAAACTCTTTTTTGACAGCACGCACGCCGTCTTGATACAATAGAGCTACAACTATTCACACAGTTGTATCAAGAGGCAGTGAGAGATTTGGCTCTGTGACCTGCCGGCAACACTTGGATACGCGAGAGCGAATTCAGCAGTGTGCCAACTCCAACCCGCTCGGGAAAGATACCTACACATCTTTTTCTTGTGATTATAGGACTAATGTATCTTTATGATAAAAACAGCAGAGTTCGTGACGCCCGGACATCCAGACAAGCGATGTGACTTCATCGCCGACAGCATCTTAGACGCGTATCTCGCAGGCGACAAGCGGAGCCGCGTTGCCATTGAGGTCATGGGCGGACATCGCCTCGTCACCATTAACGGCGAGGTCACGTCGGCGGCGAAGCCGGATATCATGGCCGTGGTAAAGGGTATTGTCGGAGAAGAATACAAGGTTATAGAGAACATCGTGCTCCAGAGCCCAGAGATAGCGCGAGGAGTGGACACGGGCGGTGCCGGCGACCAAGGCATTATGAAGGGATATGCCACAAGCGAGACAGAATCTCTCATGCCGCTTGAATATGAGCTCGCGCGCAACTTGTGCCAGAAGATATACGAGAAGTACCCGCTTGACGGCAAGACGCAGGTGACCATTGAAAACGGGGTGCCGACGGTGGTCGTCGCGAGCTTCCAGAACACTACCAACGACAAGCTCTTGCCGCTCGTGCAGAGCATCATCACTGCCAAGGAGTACCTCATCAATCCGGCAGGGGAGTGGAAGCAAGGAGGCTTTGACGCCGACACTGGCGTCTCCGGACGCAAACTGATTGTGGACAACTACGGACCCGAACTGACCATCGGCGGAGGTTCCTTCTCGGGCAAGGACTACACTAAGGTAGACCGCTCGGCCGCGTACATGGCGCGGCGCATCGCGGTGCGACTGCTTACGGAACGCAAGGCGAAGACGGTCCATACCAAGATTGCATACGCCATCGGCAAGGCAGAACCCGTGATGGCGGTTGCTCTCGTGGACGGAGTTGAAGAAGCGATTATCGGATACGACCTCTCGCCGCACGGCATCAAGAATGCGCTCGCGCTTGACACGGTCCGTTACGCCGACACCTGCGTCTGGGGCCACTTCGGCCGCGGCTTCGTTTGGGATGCGTAGACTCTCCGACAGAGAACCGTATGAATCTCACCAAAAACAGAGTTCTATTGATAGGCATTGTAGCAATCGCCGCCGCAGGCGCTTTCATTGCGTGGTACGGGAGTGTTCCGAGCAGTTTCAAGTGTCCGAACGACTATGCCACCGCGGAAGAATATGTAAAAGGGGTGACGGAGTGGGCGAGCGAACAGCTGATGAACTCGCCGAACATGACGAAGGAGGAGCTATTGAGCGAGAGAGAAAGGCAGTTCCGCGAGCATGCGTGCGAGCCGTCGCGCTGGCCCAATCTACCGGGCGGATTCTAAAAAAGGAAGGAGCCGAACCATGGGCGTTCTCCTACAGAGACGAAACAGGCCAAAAAGCGGAGATACAGCTTCCCGAGGACATTGTACCATTGCACGCGCCAGGAAAATGTAATGAAACCCGTAGAGGCGAGCATTGTGTTATATAAGAGGCAATGCAGGCAGTCATTCTCGCCGCCGGAGAGGGGAGGCGCATGCGGCCGCTCACCCTCAAGCGGCCGAAGCCGCTTATCGCCGTTGCCGGCCGGCCGATTCTTGAGCACATCATTGACGCGCTCCCAAAAGAGGTGGATGAGATTATTCTCGTCGTCGGTTACAAGGCCGATATGATACAGCGGCATTTCGGCGCCTCCTACAAGGGCCGCCGCATCGCATATGTGCACCAATGGATGCCGGCAGGGACTGCACACGCGCTCTCTATGGCCGCACCGTTTCTCAACGAAGGACGCTTCGTGTTCGTCTGCGGCGACGATGTCCACGGAGCGAATGCATTTGTAGAAGCACTTTCTCACCCGCTCGCGCTCCTCGCGGCAACGCATGAAGAGCCCGGGAAATTCGGCGTTATTGAAATGAACGCGGACGGAACGCTCGCGAGCATCATTGAAAAACCGGAGAACCCGCCGACCAATCTCATATCAACAGGCGCAATGGTGCTCGACACGCGCATCTTCCAGTACGAAGCGGCGCGCCACGAAAGCGGCGAATACTACATGACGCATCCGCTCGGACTCTTTGCGAGAGAGCACCCAATCACAGTCGTCAGACAGGATTTCTTGGTCCCCATCGGCTGTCCAGAGGATATCCGGTTGGCGGAAGAGAGATTTCATTCCAATCTGGTGAGTTATGTTGTATAGTGAGACCACCGCCGGTTGGCGGGTTTATAATTCATGGAGATACGAAATATCGCTATCATTGCGCACGTGGACCACGGCAAAACCGCGCTCACTGACGCTATTCTTAAGCAGACAGGCGCGGCAAAGGAGGGCACAACGATGGACACGAACGCGCTTGAACAGGAGCGCGGCATCACTATTTATGCGAAGAACGCGGCGGTGGAGTATAAGGGCACCAAGATAAATATTGTGGATACCCCCGGCCACGCCGACTTCGGGAGCGAGGTGGAACGGGTACTA
>Ga0075904_106_pt1 | contig 4816 bp, 5 predicted proteins | sample RifGroA1_FD_68323 | JGI IMG/M metagenome (GOLD analysis project Ga0075904, IMG submission 68323) | Parcubacteria bacterium GW2011_GWA1_54_9
TGCAAGTTTCGTCTTAGGCACTCGCCCGTCTCGTTCGGATACCGATGCTTGGAGGAAGGCGAGGACCATCTGTTTATATTTCACATACTGCGGAATCGCGGCGCTCAATAGTTCTTCTATAGAAATCCCATATAAATCACAAACTCTCTCTGCTTCCGGTAGGCTTAATTCTCGGGTGCCTCGCTCAATTGCCATATAGGATTGTCGAGAAAGATCGAGCTTCTCCGCGACGGCAGATTGGGACAGCCCACGCTCGACGCGCAACGTCTTAATAAGAGATGCATATTTAGTGCTCATACAGACACTATATCACAATATGTCTGAAATGTGGACATCATGTGTATAACTTTCTGACATAGGTATGTGTGAGCCCTGTCCGCGCATTTCTCTTTTGCCTTCCGGCGGATTCGCGGGGGGGGGTGAATGCATGGAGCGGCAGGGCGAGGGCGTTTTGGGTTATACTAGATATAAGCTTATGTCCAAAAATGAGCGCAAAACAGAAGATATTGTTCGAGACCATTTCAAAAAATATATTGAAAGCATTGTTATTGAAGAACAATCTTCAGATACTCCTAAAATTAAAAAACTCCTCTCCACGGCCTCAAAAAGTGGCTTGGGTCGTGGTAGTCCGGAATTCATTATTCAGTACAAACAAAATCCTGATTTACTGATAATAATTGAGTGCAAAGCAGATGTAACTAAACATGAAAGCAAGGGTCGTTTGCAATATAAAGATTATTCCGTAGATGGCGTTCTACTTTATTCCTCCTACTTAACAAAAGAATATGATGTACTGTCGATTGCTGTTAGTGGAGAATCTGAACGAGAAATAAGAGTCTCTCATTTTCTACAACTGAAGGGAGAGAAAAAAGCTGTAGAAAAATTCTCTAACAAACTTCTATCACCCGATGACTATTTGCAGGGATATTTGAAGAGTCCTGAAAAATTTAGGCAGGACTATGACAAATTACTCTCTTTTTCAAAAGACCTTAACGATAAGTTACACGGATATAAGATTTTGGAAAGCGATCGAAGTCTCCTTATCAGTTGCATTCTAATTGCTTTAGAAAGTGCAGCATTTCAAAAGTCTTACAAAGAGTATTCGAAAGCCGAAGACCTCGCTAAGTATCTTGTCGATACTGTTGAGATGCAGTTTAAGAATTCTGGAATACAAGATCAGAAACTAAAAATTGTGAAAGGTCGTTTTGAATTTATTAAAACAGACACCTCGCTTTCAACAAAAGACGGTGTATTACGAGAAATCATTTCTGATATTAATGAAAATATAAACACTTTTATTCGGACACATGAATACTTTGATGTTCTCGGACAGCTCTACATTGAATTTCTTCGCTACGCGAACAGTGATAAAGGGCTCGGTATTGTTTTGACCCCACCACATATAACTGATTTTATGGCGCGTTTGGGAGAAGTGAACAAAGATAGCGTTGTTTACGATAGTTGCACTGGTACCGGCGGTTTTTTGGTCAGTGCAATGAATTTGATGGTGAAGGATGCAAAGGACGATCAAGCAAAAATTAAAAGTATAAAGCAGAGTCAATTAATTGGAGTCGAATATCAAGCTCATATTTTTGCCTTGGCTTGTTCAAATATGTTTATCCACCAAGATGGAAAGACAAATATCTTGAATGGAAGTTGCTTCGACGAAGAAGTCATTCAAAAAGTTAAGGAGAAAAAACCCACTGTCGGATTGCTTAATCCACCCTACAAATCCGATAAGAAAAACGATACGGAAGAACTCGAATTTATTCTTAACAATCTTGAATGTCTTGAGCAAGGCGGAAAAACAGTAGCGATTGTGCCTATGCAAGCGGCATTATCTCAAACAGGGAAAATTCTTGAGTTAAAGAAGAAACTTCTTGAACAACATACCCTTGAGGCAGTTTTGTCTATGCCGGAGGAATTATTTATTAATTCTAAGGTTGCTGTCGTTTCCTGCGTTATGGTGTTTACATCAAAAAGACCTCATCCTAATGGAAAAAAGACATTCTTCGGACATTTCAAAGATGATGGTTTTGTAAAGCGAAAGAATAGAGGTCGTGTAGATGTGTACGGTCGATGGGATGCTATTAGGGAGAAGTGGACTCGCGCCTACATGAATAAGGAAGACATTGCGGGGTTGAGTGTTAATAGGGTTATAAAACCAGACGACGAATGGTGTGCAGAAGCATACATGGAAACTGACTATTCAGTTATTACTGATGCTGTTTTCATTCAAGAAGTAAAAAAGTATGTTGCATTTAAAATTCAGAATTTATGAAACTGGTACCATTGAATTCAATTTTTGACATTGAGTATGGAAATCAATTTGATTTGTACAAAATGGATTTTGACGACCCAGAAATTAATTTTGTCTCTAGGAGTAGTCAAAATCTTGGAGTTGTGGCAAGGGTCTCAAAGTATCAAAACTTTGATCCTTACCCAGCAGGGCTAATCACGGTTACTCTTGGTGGTACTTACCTTTTAAGTTCCTTTGTTCAACAAGAACCATTTTATACTGCACAGAATATTAAAGTCCTTACCCCTAAAAGGAAAATGGATTTCAAAGAGAAAGTATTTTATTGCATGGCAGTCCAATCAAACAGATTTCGATATACATCTCACGGGAGAGAAGCTAATGTTACGCTAGATCATCTCCTAGTTCCGAAGCAAGTACCGGTAAAATGGTTAGAATTTGATATTGAGAAATTAATAAACATTAATGCAAACTCGTTGAGTGATAAAAAAGTACGACTCAGTGTTGATCAGTGGCAATACTTTGATTTGAAAGATTTATTTAAGATAACAGGAAGTAAAACAACATCAATTATAGATTTACAAGAGGTTGGTTTCGGTAAATATCCTTTTGTAACAACACAAGCAACTAATAACGGGGTGGAAGGGTTTTATGATTTATATACTGAATCCGGGAATGTTTTAACGGTAGACAGTGCTGTCTTAGGTTATTGCTCATATCAGCCTGAAAACTTTTCAGCAAGTGATCATGTTGAAAAGCTCATTCCCAATTTTAATATGAATAGGTACATCGCTTTATTTTTAGTCACAATTTTTAATCAAGAACAATATAGGTACAATTACGGCAGAAAAGCTAGCCAAGAAAGGATTAGGAATAGAGGAATAAAACTTCCTTCAAAAAATCATCAACCCGATTGGCAGTTTATGGAGGACTACATAAAATCTCTGCCGTATTCAGCAAGTTTGTGATATAGTGCTCTCATAATGCAACGAAGGAATTTTAGATAGCCGCCACGAACCCGTCCTCTTGCGGGTTTTCGTGGCGGCTTTTCTATTTGCCCTCGTAGCTCAACGGTAGAGCGCGCTTCTGAAAAGAGCGAGACGGAGGTCCAACTCCTCCCAAGGGCACACGCCCTCGTAAGCTAACGGATAAACTGCCTCGATTCTAGCGAGGACTTGGGAGTTCGAATCTTCCCGAGGGCACTTGTATCGAAAGGGAGTCCTCGCCTGCGCGGACAGATCCGTGCGAAGGGCGGACTCCGAAGGAACGAGGGTGAACCCCGCAGGGTTGTTTTTATCCCAAAAAGGCGCTCCCATGCGGTTAGAAAGACAAGGGGAAATCCTTTCCCCCTGGAAACTAAAGGAGTAAAGACATGGACATGAGTTCCTTAAAGTTCCCTACTTGGACGGAACCCGCTGCCTACAGCTTTGTGGTAGGCGCTGTGGTGTGGTGGATCGCCCTATCATACTTCGGCTGGGTGAGCGCCGGCACCGCGAGAGAAATGGCTACGCAAAAAGCGCAGGAGGCGGTTGTGGCGGTTGCGACACCGGCCTGTGTCGCCCGATTCGAGCGACAGCCGAATGCGGCGAGCGTCTGGAAGAAGCTCAACAAGACCGAAAGCTGGGAACGGAACGAAATGGTGGAGAAGGCCGGCTGGATCGCCGAGCCGGGCCAGAAACTCTCCTACGAAGTTTCGAGGGCCATCAGCGAGAGTTGCGCGGAGAAAATTCTCGCGCTGAAGAAGTTCAACGGGGCGAAGCTCGGTGCGAAGTAGTTGCCGAGCGTCCCACCCCAGACCCCGCCTCCGGCGGGGTTCGTTTTTATTCATCGGAAGTCGTCTCCGATATCCGGGGCCGCCGTCCGCGGTGGCGAGCGACATTGTTTCGTTATGAGCGAAGCGAATTAGGAAACAAGAAGTGCCCCGTAGGGGCCCCGCGAGTCGACGTTTCGTCGTACTGTCGAGTGCAAAGCGAGCGGGCGAGAGAGTTAGGGGTGCTGGGCGAAATAGGTTCGAGCTTGGTAGTATAGAGTCACAATTTCCGTTTCCATTCGGGTTCTTGGCGGACGAGGAGAGAAACGTCGGCAGGGTCGGCGAGCAGGGCCTCCACGATGCGCTCGGTGCGCATTGATTGGGAGCCCTTCACGAGAATAACGTCGCCTGCGCGTACGAAACCAGAGAGTGAGAGCGCGGCCGCGCGGGAATTATCAAACGGCAATACCTCGCCGCTCTTTGGCGCGGCGGTCTGCCCGGTCAGAGCGAATGCGCGGGCGCGGATACCGACTGTCGCGATGACGTCGGCCGATTCATTCACGAGCGCGCCGATGCGTTCGTGTTCCAATACCGAATAACGCCCCAGTTCCAGCATATCGCCGAGGACGGCGATGCGGCGCTTCGCGCCGGGGAATGCCTTCAGTGTCGCGAGCGCCTCTTCCATAGCCGCAGGCGAAGAGTTGTAGGAGTCATCAATGATGACCGAACCGTTCTTGCCTGCGAGGAGGCGCGAGCGGCCGGGCGGCGGCTCATACATATCAAGCGCTTTAAACGCCTCGGGGAGCGGG
>Ga0075904_112_pt1 | contig 3556 bp, 2 predicted proteins | sample RifGroA1_FD_68323 | JGI IMG/M metagenome (GOLD analysis project Ga0075904, IMG submission 68323) | Parcubacteria bacterium GW2011_GWA1_54_9
GTCCAGCTACAGACCGTGCAGGGGAGGGTAACGGAAGTGAGCGCGGATGCATTGCAAATCGCAGTTACCACTGCTACCATAAGTGTCCCAAGGACCGTACCCATCAGTCCGACGACCAAGATTGAAAAGATACTTCTGCAAAAGAGCGCGAACGGTACCATAGAAAAAGAAATTGTAGCGGAAGTGAATATTGAAGATGTACAGACTAGAACTGTCGTGACGGTAACGTACCAATCAGAAAAAGATTCCGTGCTCTCTGGCGTGAGCCGTGTCACGTTCACTTCAGAGGAAAGTGTTGAGGCGCATGCGGAGCAGTCGTTCGAGGAACGAACGGCAGACCCCAACGGATATATGAAAGTAGAAGTGGTCTCTATTGACCTAGTGAAGAGGGAACTCGCCTATAGGGCGTACTCATTTCTTACTTTGAATACAAAGGTAGATAGCGTCACGTTCCCCGACAGCATACCAGTCTACAGCGTAGATTCTGCTCTGCGGTTAACAATCGCTCACGCGAGAGAAACAATTGCTCTCGCAGATATACAGCAAGGGCAAACGATTTTTATTATGATAGACCGAAAGTCTCTGTCAGGGAACGAAGTCGTTCCGCTCGCGTTCATCGTACTCGGGACATAACAAGAAACGCCGTATGAAATCCTCTTTGCTCAAAAAAATCCTCCCCCTCTCCCAGTTTCTCCTCCTTGTATTCTTCGTGCTCCCGAACTTCGCGCATGCCCTGCAGATTAGCCAGATTTACTACGTGGACAGCCCGATTACGGTAAACTCCCAACTCAATGTGTACTGGGAAGGCGCCTACGAATGGGCGCAACAGACTAACGACGTATGGTATTGGGAGGCCTTTTCTCCGGCTCCAAATACCTCAAATAATTATTTTACGCCGGCAGAAATGGGTTGGGGTACGGGGTGGCACGCACTTGCGGTATGGGATGGAGTAAGTACTGTATACGAAACACCGCCAATATACGTTGATAACCCGGCGCCCTTTGTAAATGGGGCCTGTTACATGACGACTGAAAGCGATATGTTCAACCAACAAATCCCATTCTTTATAGACTTGCCCACAAACGAACTTTGCCTTTCTGGTGTTGCTTCTAACATTGCGACCTCGGGAAGTGTAGTGGGGGCTCCAAATGCACTTGTCTGGAATTTGAACGAAGGAGACTATGCCAGCGGTTGGTCCTGGCACTGTAACGGTTCTGGCGGTGGAACGACCGCAGGCTGTGGCGCCGGTATGTTTCCCGCTTCTGTCAGTATTCAGTGGAATCCGACATCTATCACTTCTGGCGGCTCCAGCAACCTTAGCTGGACTTCATCAGACGCAGACTACTGCGAAATGGGCATCAATGGCGTGTCCGATTTCAACGGCGATGGTGTTAGTGATTACAGCACCAATACGACTCTGCTGTTCAACTACAGTAATTTGCCTCAAGGACCATTTACTTCAAACCAAACATACGGTCTCAGTTGTTCACGCTACAGTCGTTGGGTGTCGCAGTCAGCGACGCTAAACGTCACTCCCGCTACCTACGCCCTCACCGTCACTAAGGCCGGCACCGGTTCCGGTACGGTGACAGGGGTCTCATCTCCAACGCAGACGAACATTAACTGCGGGACAACCTGCGGCCCTATCAGCTACACTTCCGGCACTGGCGTCACGCTCACTGCTACACCCGCCGGCGGGTCTACATTCACCGGCTGGTCGGGCGCTTGCACCGGCACCGGCACGTGTGTCGTTACTATGAGCGCCGCCAAAAGCGTCACCGCGACGTTCGCTGGCGACCAGCCGTCCGCCACCCTCACCGTTTACACAGGTCCATACAATCCGGCGACCGTTGGCGCACACGATATAACGCTCACTGTCGGAGAAGAGAATACAAAAGTGTGGAGTTCAACTGGCGGGACATCGTGGAGTTCATCCTATTCATATAATAACGGTACGTGTACAAATGCCGGACTCACTGGTCCGTGGACTGCCGCCACTGCAGACGGGTCGGTAACTAACATTGCAAACGTAAATAATTCCGGGTGTACTGCCACTATCACCTATACGGTCACGGGCTCCGGGGGCACTGCGAGCGATACCATACATGTAACCACGGTCGCCGCCGCTCCTCTTAGCATCGTCGTTAGCCCTACGAATTATCCTGTCACTCTGCCGAATAGCACGGTCTCTGCGACCTATACCCTGACGAATGGGACTTCTGCGAATACAAATTGCCGACTCCTAGATTATGCCGGTACCCCCCTTAATGCATACGCTTCTTGCGGCGGGAGTATGTCAGTGACCGCACCGGCAGTAGCCGACACTTACGGATATTCCATACAGGCGAATAAGAGTTCAACCGGAGAGACAGTGACGAGCAACAGCTTCACCGTGACGGTCAGCCCTCCAGGCGGTAGTGCCTCGCTCTCCTGTACCCGTACGCCGCCAGATTCGTCCCTGGCTGCCCCGGTGGACATCACCTTTACCGCTGACACGTCAGACGGCGCGGTAGCGCCCTACACCTTCAATAACGGACTCGCCGACGTCCAATCAGGCAGTGACACGACATATGGACCGATTACCTACAGCACAGACGACGATTACTCCGTCAAGGTGAAAGCATCAAATGTCGACTACGTGTATTGCGGCCCCGGTAGTGTCTTTACCATCGGCGGAGCGTGCGGCTCCTCGCCAACAGCGACTATCACGGCCGGGCCTGCACGAGTGCGTGCCGATTCGCCGACCAATATTGCGTGGACCGCTTCGGGCGTGAACACCTCTTGCGTGATTACGGGGAATGGCGCCACACTTCAGACGATAGCGTCCGCGAGTTGTAGCATCCCAGCCGGAAATATAAATCCTACGATCAATATTCAAACGACCTACTGCATCACCTGTGACGGCAATACGACAGCGCGGGAGTGCGTGACCGTCAATCTCCTCTCTACGTTCACAGAATTCTAAGTGCGGCATTCATTTGCAAAAGTCTGGGGAATAGCGTATTTTTAACGGGATGAAAAAGGATATCCATCCGGCGGGTTACCGCCCGGTCGTCTTCCACGACCTCGCCTCGGGCGCGGAGTTCCTCATTGGCTCCACTATCGCGACGGCCGAGACAACGAAGTTTGAGGGGAGGGAATATCCGAAGGCGACCGTGGAGATATCCAGTAAATCGCATCCCTTCTACACCGGCGAGGACCGCACGCTGGACAAGGCCGGCCGCGTAGAGCGCTTTAAACAGCGCGCCGCCAAGAAAAAGTAAGCACGAAGCATCAAATCCGAAATACGAAACAAGCACCAAAATTTGAAATTGACCTATTTTTTATTTCTTATTTTATAATTTGTTTCGGTTTTCGTGCTTGTGACTTCGTGCTTTAATTTAAATATGGATTATTCTAACTACCTACGATTACAAAAAGAAAAAAAAGAGAACCCGAGCGCACCGCCGAGCTCGGTCGTGATGGAGTTCCGCGCGGGCGCGGGCGGCAACGAGGCCGGCATCTTCGCCCATGATTTAGAAAATATGTACCAGAAGTACGCTGAGCGTCGCGGGTG
>Ga0075904_137_pt2 | contig 2963 bp, 5 predicted proteins | sample RifGroA1_FD_68323 | JGI IMG/M metagenome (GOLD analysis project Ga0075904, IMG submission 68323) | Parcubacteria bacterium GW2011_GWA1_54_9
AAGTACGCCGTTGAAAAGTATGGAGCGTCGGTCGTCGGCATCACCGTGTCAAAAGAGCAGGCGGCGCTCGCGCGCGAGCTCTGCGCGGGACTGCCAGTAGAGATACGCGTGCAGGATTATCGCGAGGTGAACCCCTCGACTATGCTCGGGGCAGGCGAGCAGTTTGACCATATTGTCTCCTTGGGCATGTTTGAACATGTCGGCGTGAAGAATTATAGGACGTATTTTGACGTTGCAAATCGCTGTTTGAAAGAGAACGGCCTCTTTCTCCTTCACACCATCGGCTATAAGGTGTCACAGCTCACGAGCGACCCATGGATAGAGAAATATATTTTCCCGGGCGGTGTGCTCCCGTCTGTCGCGCAGATAGGGAAGGCGATTGAGGGGTTTTTTGTTATGGAGGACCTGCACAACTTCGGCGCCGACTACGACACGACGCTCATGGCATGGTTCGCCAATTTTGACGCCGCGTGGCCGAGATTAAAAAAGCAATACGATGAGCGGTTTTATCGGATGTGGAAGTATTATCTTCTCTCCTGCGCAGGCGGCTTCCGGGCGCGGCAGATGCAGCTCTGGCAGATAGTGCTCTCTAAAAACGGCGTCCCGGGCGGCTATACGAGCCACCGCTAGAAATCAGATTTCTAACGGGGCGAGCGTGCGATAAAAAGAAAAGCCCGCCGCATATTCCATTGCGGCGGGCCTTTGTAGCGTCCAGCTTCATGCCTCTCGTCGTGCAAGGAACTCCTTCCCATGGCCGATGATCGTGTTGACGGGAATGCCCTTGGCGCATAGTCCGGTGCTCGTGCATTCCTCCTCGGTCATCGATTTCATCTCGATGTTTACCAAGGCCACGAGCTTCTTGGCGCCTCCGATATCCGCCGGGGTGACGCCTCCGCGATTGCAGAGCACGCCGACCCCGACGACGTTGCCGTGCTCCGCGCGAACTGCGGCCACCACTTTGCGGACAGAACCGCCGGTGGTGAGCAGATCCTCCACTACCAAGACGTTTGCACCGGCGATGAGCTTGTCGTAGCCGCGTTTTATGACGAATTCATCTCTGATAAAACCATCTCCGCCGCGACCAGAATCTTTGTCTGCATAGACGCCGAGCACTTCTCGCCCTGTGATCTCGGTGAGATGGTAGGCCACCCATTGCGAGAGGATAACGCCGCCGACTGCCGGAGCGATGACCACGTCCACGCTGTCATTTGAGAACCGTTCGGCAATCTCACAGCAGAGGTTTGACGTCTCCCGCGTGTGCGGGTAGAGGGCGTCCTTGTTGATATAGGCTGAGCCGTGCCTGCCGGAGGTGTAGACGATGTGGCTATCGGTGATAATTGCCCCGACTCGCTCGAGAACATCTTGGGCGTATCGTTCATTCATGGCCGTGTCTCCTTTTTGAGAACTGCATAACTACATCTGGGAACCAGCTAATTACAGGGCTACCTTACGCACAGTCGCGCATAAAGTCAAATGATTTTCTGCTATCCTATATGAAGGGTCATTCTGTAGGAGAGAAACATGAGATTCTTGAAGAAGTTCTTTTCCGGGATTTTGGCGGCGATTGAGGTATTGGTCTGTCCAGAACACTACTGGGAAATCATGAGAGAAACCGAAACCGATTTGGAAGACCCGCTCCAAGGGGTCTTCTGACAACATATGAGGAGGACATCATGCATCCGCTCTTTATTTTGGCGATAGTCGTCATCTTGGCCTCTCTCGGCTTCTCAAAACTGCTCGCCATTCCACTCATCTTCGGCTTCGCGCTATTTCTGTATTGCGTCCCCGTCGCAATTGGAATAGTAGTGACACGCCACTACGTGAGAGAGTCCCTAAGTAGTGGGAACTGGTGGCCGTCATGACGAACGCAAAAGCCGCTATGTGATAAACGTATGAAAAGATTAAGAAGAGGTTGAGGTATACTCTTTCGTATGACTCTTATAGAGTATAAAAAGGCCACTCTGAAATACGCGCCAATTGAAAGTTTCGCGGCGGGGTTAGAGCTGACCGGCCAAGAGGTGAAATCCCTGCGGGGCAAGCTCGGCTCTATGGATGGGGCGCGGGTGGTAGTGCGTGGTGGCGAGGCGTTTATCGTCGGCATGACTATTCCGCCCTATCAAATGGCGAATGCGCCTAAGAGCTATGACCCCGAGCGAGCGCGCCGCCTCCTCTTAACGAAGAAAGAAATAACGTATCTCGCCACGGCCGAATCCAAGAAGGGCTTGACAATCATACCGCTTGAGGTGTATACTAACAAGAGGTTAATCAAAGCGCGCATCGCTATCGTCCGCGGCAAAGGCAAAGAAGACCGCCGCGAGGACTTGAAGAAACGCGATGCTGAACGCGAAACTGGTAGAATATTAAAAAATCGGTAGTCCCGAAAAGTTCAGAAGGAATTCCTGCGTACTGCCTTCTGCAAACTACTTTCTGTATTTTTCGGGGGTGACCGGCTTTGACGGTCTGTACCTTGAAAGACGTGCGGCGCAGTGCTCTCCCGCTACCACTTAAAACTGGCGGGAAACCAAACTTGCCAAGAACACTCTTGCAAGCGTGAAGTCACCGTACTTCGGTATGAATGACTTTGCGTTCGCCCACGTCTCCGCTTCGGCGTAACGTGCGCGACGTTTGTCTTCTTTCGGCGCTCACAGCGTGGGAGACAGGCGGAATTATCTGTGAGATCGATGCTCGGTCTCCCGCCCGGTGCATCTAAATAAGGGATCGGGCAGGAATGGTTTCGTCTACGTTCCTCGCATCCTGTCTTAAAGATAACGCTGACTACGCGCCGTAGAATCTCTTTCATAGGCGGATTCGGACCGGGGTCCAATTCCCCGCACCTCCACTAATATCCAAAAGCCGCTTCCCAGAGCGGCTTTTGCGTTCGTCATGACGGCCACCAGTTCCCACTACTTAGGGACTCTCTCACGTAGTGGCGTGTCACTACTATTCCAATTGCGACGGGGACG
>Ga0075904_137_pt1 | contig 2518 bp, 3 predicted proteins | sample RifGroA1_FD_68323 | JGI IMG/M metagenome (GOLD analysis project Ga0075904, IMG submission 68323) | Parcubacteria bacterium GW2011_GWA1_54_9
ATCGCGAAGCTGAATTTAAATGATGAATCAAACGATCTCACTCCGTTATTGGACGTGATATTAAGAGAAGTTCCGGTCGCCTCTTCAGAGGAATTAAACGAAAAACCTTTTAAATTCCAGCCATTTAACTTGGCTTATGACGATTTTATGGGAAGGCTGGCTATCGGCAGGATATATCAAGGAACAATAAAATCAGGAGATAGCGTTTACGTAAAAAAGGCCTCGTCAAACGATTCAAGGCAAGGAAAAATTACCAAGATTTTCAGTTTTCATGGCCTTGAGAGGGAAGAAATAACCGAAGCAAAGTCTGGAGATATAGTAATGATAGCGGGGTTGCCCGATATCTATATCGGTGAGACGGTGACCACCGACGAGTCGGCGGCACCTCTGCCGGCCATCGCGGTGGATGAGCCGACTATCGCGCTCAACTTCCTCGTCAACAATTCTCCCTTCGCAGGGAGGGAAGGGAAGTATGTGACCTCGCGCCAGATACGCGACCGGCTCATGAAGGAGCTGGAGGTCAATGTCGGGCTCAAAGTGGACTTTGCGAGCCCCGACACCTTCAAGGTCTCTGGTCGGGGCGAGCTCCACATCGCCGTGCTTCTTGAGAATATGCGCCGCGAAGGATACGAACTGCAGGTCTCGGAGCCGCACGTCATTCTCCGCGAGGAGAACGGCGTGACGTTGGAGCCGTTTGAAGAAGTCGTTATTGATACTCCGTCAGAATTTCAGGGCGCCATCATCGAGAAGCTGGGCCAGCGCGGATTTATTCTTTCTGAAATCCGTCCAGCGTCCAGCTCCCAGTCTCCGGCCTCTAGTGTACGCCTTACGCTTGTCGGCCCCACGCGCGGATTGCTCGGGTATAAAAATATGTTCATTATTGATACGAAGGGCGAGGGCATCCTCTCGTCGCGCTTTGTCGGCTTCAAGCCCTATGCAGGCGAGATTAAGAAGCGCCAAGTCGGCTCAATGATATCTATGGCGAGCGGAAAGTCACTCGGCTATGCGCTCTGGTACCTGCAGGACCGCGGCCAGCTCTACATCAAGCCGGCGACCGAGGTGTACGAGGGCATGGTTGTCGGCAACACCGCCAAAGGCGAAGAGATGATGGTGAATCCGACAAAAGGGAAGAATCAGTCTAACGTCCGCTCCTCGGGCATGGACGAGGCGCTCACCCTCGTGCCGATATTTGACCTTACCATTGAACGCGGGATGGAAATTATGGGAGATGACGAGTATTTGGAGATTACGCCCACAAGCGTCCGCCTGCGCAAACAGTTTCTCACCGAGAACGACCGCGCCAAGTCCCGCCGCTAAAAGACAATTCAAATATATCAAAAGTCACTTTTCCTTAGTATCGTCTATAGTGAACGATAAGGAAAAGTGATTTGAAAAAATCAATCCCGGGGTCCAGCCGGGATTGTCGTGGTGACGGAACATTATTCGATTGGGACAAGATCTGTGGACTTTCCCACGCCGTAGACCAGCATTGGGTTCTCACGCGCTTGTGCCCGGAGTGCTTCGTGGTACGTCGTAACCATCTCACTACTCGTCCAGGCGAACAAATCGGCGAGGATGCTATTGCCTTCTTCTTCGGAACGTTGGAAGCGTCTGACCTTGAAGAACGTGTCGGTAAAGATGAGATGTGCCTGTGCTCTGACTTCCGGGTAGACTTTCAGGAAGACACTGTAATCGGTCTCGTTTCGCTGGAACAGTTCCCATTCAAGCTCGTGATGAAGCATGAAATACAGGTCAAATCCGATGATATTCACTTCATTTCGGATTCTTTGTTTGATTTCGTCGAGAAGTCCTTTCCGTTGTTTGCTACGTACTTCCCATGCCTGACCTGCGACTTCTTTCATTTGTCACCTCGTCTAGAGTGGTGGATCGGAAATGCTCTGAGAAGACTTTATCACAGAAATGTTGATTTGCAATACCGAGAGAAATCCAGTATCTTTTACGCCAATGGCGTCTGCGCGGGAATTTTGCGAAGCGTTACTGAAGAAAGCCGATGTGAAGATCGGCGGGGAGAGACCGCAGGATATCGCGGTGCATGACGAACGGCTCTATAACCGCGTCATTCGCTACGGGACGCTCGGCCTCGGCGAGGCGTATATGGACGGCTGGTGGGAGGCGAACGCGCTCGATGTATTCATACACCGCGTACTCGCGGCGCGTCTGGATAAAGCCATTGAAATAAATGTTGCATCCATGCTCGCCATTGCGAAAGCGTTCTTCTTCAATCTGCAGTCGAGCAAGCGTGCGTTTACGGTGGGCGAGGCGCATTACGACCTCGGCAATGACCTCTACGCTGCGATGCTGGACAAACGCATGGTCTACACGTGCGGATATTGGAGCAGTCCCTCGACGGGTTCGACAAGCTCACCGCAAGCAAGCTCGGGACATCGAGTGAATACACTCGATGAAGCGCAGGATGCGAAGCTGGATCTCGTGTGCCGGAAGATAGGACTCAAAAAGGGCGACCGCGTTCTGGATATCGGCTGTGGCTGGGGAAGCT